>JADMIO011331832.1_pt1 | contig 45783 bp, 51 predicted proteins | sample 8958161 | NCBI WGS metagenome assembly JADMIO01 (sample SAMN16585339, study PRJNA669376) | soil metagenome | isolation source: Crop rotation soil | place: USA: Cullars Rotation, Alabama | collected 2011
CGCGACAACTTGTCCACGTGGAATTCTAAGCTTAGGATCCCAATGTGCTGGAAAGCAGCTCCCAGTCCCACGAACGACACGAGCTCGCGCAGCTCACGCGAGACGTGCCGGAACAGGATGCGGTAGCCGCTCCGCTTCGCCGTCAGCTGGAGCCGCGCCAGCGCCTCGACGCTCGCGGCATCGGCCTCGAACCCTCCGGCGTCCCAGAACACGATTCGCCACGGAGCAATCGGGCCCATCAGTCGGATAGACGGCTTGACGAGCCGGAAATCATCGGCGGAGCGATGAGTTCTCGGGCCGGGGACGGTCTCAGACGACGGAACCGTTAGAAAGGATCAGATGACCCTCGAAGGTCGCACCCGCTGGTTCGCGCTCTACGTCCTGTGCCTCGGCACGCTCATGATCGTGCTCGACGCGACGATCGTGAACGTCGCGCTGCCCACGATCAAGAGCAGCCTGCACTTCTCGGACACGTCGATCTCCTGGGTCGTGAACGCGTACCTGCTCACCTTCGGCGGGTTCCTGCTGCTCGGGGGACGGCTCGGCGACCTCTATGGGCCGCGGCGGCTGTTCATCGGCGGCATCGCGCTCTTCACCCTGGCGTCGCTCGTCTGCGGCATCTCGGACACGAAGGGCCTGCTGATCGGCGCGCGGGCCGTCCAGGGGCTTGGCGGCGCGGTCGCCTCCGCCGTCTCGCTGGCGCTGACGATGACGCTCTTCACCGAGCCGGGCGAACGCGCAAAGGCGATGGGGATCTTCGGCTTCGTCGCGTCGGGCGGCGGCAGCATCGGCGTGCTGCTCGGCGGCGTCCTCACCAACTGGCTCGACTGGCACTGGATCTTCCTCGTCAACATCCCGATCGGGTTCGTGGTCGTCTTCCTGACGCTGCGGTTGCTGCCGGCGGGGCCGGCGCCTGCGAGCGGCGGCCGGCTGGACGTGGCCGGCGCGCTGACCGTGACGGCGTCGCTGATGCTGGCCGTCTACGCGATCGTGAACGGGCAGACCGCGGGCTGGCTGTCGCTCCAGACGCTCGGGCTGCTCGCCGGCGCGGTCGTCGTCTTCGCCGCGTTCCTCGCCGTCGAGTCGCGCGTACCCGTGCCGCTCGTTCCGCTCGGGCTCTTCCGGCTGCGGAACCTCGCGACTGCGAACGGCGTCGCGGTGCTCTGGGCCGGCGCGATGTTCGCGTGGTTCTTCGTCTCGGCGCTCTACCTCAAGTACGTGCTGCACTACAGCCCGATCGAGATCGGGCTCTCGTTCCTGCCCGCGAACCTGATCATGGGCGCGCTCTCGATCGGCGTCTCCGCGCGGCTCGTAATGCGCTACGGGATCCGCAAGCCGCTCGGGGCCGGGCTGCTGCTCGCCGCCGCCGGGCTGGCGCTGTTCGTCCGCGCGCCGGTGGACGCCAGCTTCGCCGTGGACATCCTGCCCAGCATGCTGCTGCTCGGCATCGGCGCCGGCATCGCGTTCAACCCGGTGTTGCTCGCCGCCATGAGCGACGTCGCACCCGAGGAATCCGGGCTCGCGTCGGGTCTCGTCAACACGTCGTTCATGATGGGCGGCGCGCTCGGCCTCGCGATCCTGGCCAGCATCGCGGCGTCGCGGACGAGCACGTTGAAGTCGGCGGGCGAGAGCTCGGCGACGGCGCTCACGGGCGGCTACCACGCAGCGTTCCTCGGCGGCGCGATCTTCGCGCTGACCGCAGCTGCGCTCGGAGTCGGCCTGCTCCGCGCGCGGATGCCGTCCGCGGCGCACGCGCCGGAGCTCGCAGCGGAGCTCGACTAGCTCGCTCGCGCCGACGGGTGGACGAAGGGTACGGCGCTCTCCCAGCCCGCGTCGAGGACGTGGACGAACGAGGGCGGCGTCAGCAGCGTGACGGCACCCGACGGCCGCGCGGCGCGCGCCGTGTATCCGCCCGCTGACCATCGGTGCAGCTCGTCGCCGAGCACCAGCCACGGCTCGCCGTCCTGCAGGACGTATGCCCCGTCCGGCAAGTCGTCGAACCGCGCCCGGTGGTGCCGCTGGGCGCGCGGGCCGTCCAGCCGCTCGCCGTGGAGCTGCTCGTCGATCTCGACGGCCTTCCGCTGCTTGGAGTGCAGCTCCCGCCAGATCTCGCCGAAGCGGTTGTAGTCCTCGCGGCGGCAGAGCGCGCAGGGCCGGTGTCCGGCCGCGAACGCGGTCGCCTCGTCGAGGAAGAAGAGCTCGGTGAACCTCCCGGGCTGCATCAGCGGCGACCGGTGCCAGCCCTTGAACTCGAGCCTGCACGCGATCCAGAGCCGCCCGTTGTAGCGCCGGCGGATCCGCCGGTCGGCGTCGTGCAGGCAGCCGCGGTTTCCGTAGACGAGCCCGCGGCCGGGGTGCGCGACCAGCTCCCCGGTCGGCGCGACGCGGTTCTGGAGGGGCATGCCGTGACCGTAGCCATAGACTCTGCCCGGTGAAGGACGAGCGTCTCGCCCGGTACGCGGACCTGCTCGTGGGGACGTGCGTCGACGTCAAGCCGGGGTGGGAGGTGCTGCTGATCGGAAGCCCGCCGGCGAGGCCGCTGATCGAGGAGATCGCAAAGGAGATCGGCCGGCGCGGCGCCTACGCGGTGGTCCAGATCACGTTCGGGGGCATCCTCGCGGACCGGACGTGGCTGCAGGCGGCGCCCCGGGAGCTGATCGACAAGCCGTCGCAGCTCCAGGAACACCTGGTCAAGACCTGCGACGCGATCATCGTCGTCGACTCGCCCGAGAACACCCGCGACATGTCCGCGATCGACCCGGATCGTCTCAATGCCCTGCGCGTTGCCTACCGGCCCTCGCTCGAGCGCGTCCTGTCCCACGAGGTCCCCTGGGTCGGCTGCCAGTATCCGACGCCCGGGCTCGCGCAGGACGCGGGAATGGCCACCGAGGAGTTCGCCGACTTCCTCTACGGCGCCTGCCTGCTCGACTGGAAGCAGGAGGGCGAGCGCATGCAGCGCTACGCCGACCGGTTCGACGCCGCGGACGAGGTGCACATCGTCGGCGACCGCACGGACATCAAGCTCAGCATCAGCGGCCGGAAGATGGAGGTGGACGCGGGCGGCGCGAACATGCCCGGCGGCGAGTTCTTCGGCTGTCCGGTCGAGGACTCCGCCGAAGGCGAGATCGTCTTCGGCGAGTTTCCGGCGGTGCTCCTCGGCCGCGAGATGAACGGCATTCGGCTCGAGTTCGAAGGCGGCAAGGTCGTCGACGCGTCGGCCGACACGAACCAGGACTTCCTGTTCGAGCTCCTCGACAGCGACGAGGGGGCCCGCCGTCTCGGCGAGCTCGGCATCGGCTGCAACCCGGGCATCACGCGCTACATGAAGAACACGCTCTTCGACGAGAAGATCGACTGCACGATCCACCTCGCGCTCGGCAACGGCTTCCCGAACCTCGGCGGAAAGAACGAGTCCAACCTGCACTGGGACATCGTCAAGGACCTCCGGAACGGCGGCCGCATCTTCCTGGACGGCGAGCTCGTCCAGGAAGACGGACGCTGGTTGATCTAGCCGTCCAAGAAGCGTCCGACCGTTTCGGACAGGCCGGCGACGCGCTCCGGCTCGAGCGTGTAGACGATGTAGTAGCCCTCGCGGTGCGAGGTGACGAGCCCGGCGTCGGCGAGGCGGCGCAGGCTCTTCGACAGGCCGGCGGCCGAGAGCCCGACCAGCGGCCCGAGCTCCTGGGTCGTCCGCGGCCGCTCCGCGACCAGCTTCAGGATCCGCAGCCGAGTGTCGTCGCCGAGCGCGCGCAGGACGCGCAGGAGCTCGTCGGGCGGGATCCGGGGCGCCGCGTCGCGGGCGACGAAGGGCGCGGCGTAGACGATCGCCGTCGGCCAGGGCGGGTCGCAGCTCACGCGCAGGTGCGGCCAGGTGAAGACGCTGGGGCTGAGGACGAGCGGGTTCGCGTCGGAGATCTCGAGCTCGTGGTCGTGCGGGAGGTCGATCGCGAGCTCGTTTCGCTCGGGGTCTGGCCGGCAGCGCGGCGGCAGGCGGCCGAGCACGGCCCAGATGCCGGTCGCTGCGAGCGCGCGGCCCGACTCGACCACCGCATCCGCAAGCTTGGGCTCGAGACGGCTCCACTCCTCGGCAAACGCCGCGTCCCAGTACTCGGACAGGAGGTCGCACAGCCTGCGGGCGACCTCCCCCGGGTCGGCGAGCAGGAGCTCGGCGAGCTCGCCGCCGCGCCCGATCAGCTCGGCCCGTGCCGCGGGCCGGTCGAAGACCGCCGCTCCCGCCCCGCCGTGGTCGTACATCGGCCGCCCGAGCGCCTCGAGCTGCGTCTCCGGGCTCAGCGCCAGGATCCGGTCGAGCTCGCCCTGGAACGACTCGGCGTCGCCGGCCGGCTCCGGCAGCAGGAGGTCGGGAATCGTCCAGCGGTAGAGCGGCGCGAGCTCGTCGATCCGGCGGCGTAGCCCCGGGTCGAGCGCCCGCATCTGGCGGACCCACCCGTGCTGGAGCGAGTGGTGCTTCGGCCCGACGAGGACGTGGAGGCTGAGCACGGACTCGAGGAGCGGCGAGTACGTGAAGGCGACGTGCTCGGCCGCATGCGGGGAGAACCTGATTCGAATCACTGCGATTTCCTCTTTGGAAGAAGAGTTGACTGGATCATGGCAGCGGGGCGATCCTCGTGCCATGAAGCCCTTCGTCGCCGCGGCTCTCGTCGCCCTCTCCCTGGCCGTCACGTCCACCGCTCCCGCCGCGAACCCGACGCTGATCGGCAAGGTCGGGTTCCACGACCGCTACGTGATCACGCTCACCTTCGCGAACGGCAAGAGGGTCAAGACGCTGAAGGCGGGCACGTACACGCTCGTCGTCCACGACTACTCGAAGATCCACAACTTCGCCCTCGGCTCGCAGACGCAGAACAAACGCCTGCTCACGACCGGGATTCCGTGGGTCGGCACGAAGCGCTACACGCTGCACCTCGTCCCGGGCTCCTACGCCTTCGCGTGCTCGGCGCACTTCCAGACGATGGTCGGCACGTTCGTCGTCACCGCCCGATGAGTTCTCCTTTCGCGTGCGGTCTAACGACCACACGCGAAAGGAGAATCCGATGCAGAAGATCACGCGGTTCCTGTGGTTCGACACGCAGGTCGAGGCGGCGTGACGTGGCAGAGCTCAAGTTCACCATGAGCATGTCGCTGGACGGCTACGTCGCCGGGCCGAACCAGAGCCTCGAGAACCCGCTCGGCCAGGGCGGCACGGCGCTTCACGAGTGGGCCTTCGCCACCCGGACGTTCAGCGAGATGCAGGGCCGCGAGGGCGGCGAGACCGGCCTCGACGACGACCAGGCCAGGCTCTGGAACGAGAACGTCGGGGCCGTGATCATGGGTCGGAACATGTTCGGCCCGATCCGGGGCGAGTGGCCGGACGGCGAGTGGAAAGGCTGGTGGGGCGACGAGCCGCCTTACCGCGCGCCCGTGTTCGTCCTGACCCACTACGCCCGCGAGCCCGTGGAGATGCAGGGCGGCACGACCTTCCATTTCGTCACCGAGGGGATCGAGGCCGCGCTCGAGCGTGCGCGCGAGGCTGCCGGCGGCAAGGACGTGGCGATCGGCGGCGGCGCCTCGACCGTCCGGCAGTACCTGCGCGCCGGCCTCGTCGACGAGATGCGGCTTCACGTCACGCCGGTGCTGCTCGGCGCAGGCGAGAGCATCTTCGACGACGTCGGCGCGGCACTCGGCACGTTCGAGTGTGTCGAGCTCGTCAGCTCACCCGCCGCGGCACACTTCACCTACCGACGAAGGAGGTAGGCAAGTGCTTCAGAGGCTCGACCACGTGTCGCTGAACGTGACCGACCGGACTCGCTCGATCGCGTGGTACCGCGACGTGCTCGGGCTCGACCAGCGCAACGAGCCGACCGATGACGACGAACCTGTGTTCATGGGCGAGTTCGGCGCCTGCGTGGCGCTCTTCCAGGCGGAGACGGCCAGCCCCGAGCGGCTTCCGGAGTCGAGCGGGCTCCGGCACGTGGCGTTCACCGTCGACAGCCTCGAGCGGGCCCAGGACCGGCTGCGCGAGCACGGCCTCGACTTCCGCTTCGAGGATCACGGCAACGCCCATTCGGTCTATCTCCGCGACCTCGACGGCAACGTCATCGAGCTGACGATCTACGCGCGATTGAACGACCTGCCGGAGCGCTAACCGCACGTATGCCGGTCGATCCTGCGCTTTTCGACCTGGTGCGCCGCGAGGGCCCGCTGACCAGCGACGCGCTTGCACGCCGTGTCGACCGAGACGAGAACACGATCGAGGCCGAGCTCCGCGAGCTGGCGTCCTTCGGTTTGGTCGACGCTGCTGCGGACGAGGAGGGGACCCGCTGGCGAAGTGGCGTGAAGGGCATCTTCTTCGAGATCCCAGACAGTCCAGAGGGCGAGTTGGCCGCGCGGACACTCAGCAACGTAATGCTGGCGACGTACGCCGAGCTGCCCGGTTCCTGGGCGCGCGATCAAGAGCCGCGGCTCGAGATCGAGTGGGCGCGCTCGGCAGGCATGTTCAACGCCCGCATCGAGTTGACGGCGGCAGAGCTGCGCGACCTCCAACAGGAGCTCGAGCGGTGGCTGGAGCCGTTCATCCTCCGAGCGGAGAAGCCCGAGGCAGCGGCTCCCGTCCGGATCCTCGCGTTCTTCATGCCTGAGCCGCCCGAGCCGAAAGGCTAGTACGCAGCCGAGCCGTACAAGAGCATGACGCCGTCCCGGACGCCCGCGCGTTCGAGCGTCTCCTCCGCGTTCGCCGGGCCGACGCCGCCGCCGACCACCGCCGTGGCCCGCTCGACGCCGGCGAGGTCGTCGTGGCAGGCGGCGACCTGCTCGCGCACCTCCTCGTCCGTGTCGAACATCCGTGGCGAGAACGACCCGGCCTGGACGTAGTCGGCGCCGAGAAGGCGCGTCAGCTCCGCGAGCAGGCGTGCGCTCACGGACACGCGGTCGCTCCGGCGCATGAAGGCGCTGCCGACGCGGTGGACGAAGAGCGGGAGTTCGTGGGCGCGCAGCCGCCCGATCGAGCCCAAGCCTTCGACGAACGCGTTCACCATCAGGGCGTTCGCGCCGGCGGCCACGATCGCCCCGGCGTCGCCGCCCGTGACGTTGGCCGCGTAGAGGACGTCGTCCGGGATCGACGCACGCACGGCTCGCACCCGTTCGGGCGACGACCGCTGCAGCTCGTCGTCCTTGACCAGCGATGCGCCGAGCTCGACGAGCTGCGTCGCGGTCCGGCCCGCCTCGTCGGGCGTCAGGCCGAGCGCAGGCTTGAGGATCGCCCCGATCGTGACGCCCTCCACTGCGCCGAACGCCGGCCCCGGAAAGCCTTCCGGCCACTCGACGGACACGAGCCGGCACGACTCGAAGTCGCCGCGGTCGGCCCACTCGCCCGCGATGCAGGCGGTGAGCAGCTGCTCGGCCGAGGTCTCGCCGTCGAGCGCAGGGAAGTCGATCGTGACCAGCGTCCCGTCGACGTCCAGCACCCGGGCGCGCTCGGCGGACCGCACGTCGGCGAGGCTGACCGACTGCAGCACGGCCAGTGTCTCCGCCCACTCGACCGGCCGGAGATCGAACACCGCCCGCATGGCCCGAATCGTAGGCGGGAGCGCCCAGCTCTCGGCCCGGCATGCGCATCCGATGAGAAGTAACGATCCGCGCTTTCTGGACCGATGCCCAGGGGCTAAGCGGCGAGGTCCACGCCCTCATCCACGACGTCCACAGGAGGTGTGTCGCGCAACACACGCACCATCCCGCGGAACTGCCGATGCAGCTCCTGGTCAATGAAGGGAAAGGAATCTGACGCGCGGTCCAGACCGGCGTAGACGAGATACGACTTGAAATCACGGTCGCGCCAAAGCTCGCTGGTTTTCTCGCTAAGAAGTTGAATGAACGATCGTCCGCTTGCTACCAAGCCCATCAGAGCTTCGAACTCTTCGGCCTCAAGCAAGACGATTGGCTGGATCGCCGGCTTGTGCCCGCGGTGCGCCTCCAAGGCTGGAGCCAGCTCTCGGTTAACCCATGCCCACAGCGTCGGGGTGTGAAGAAGGCCATCTGGGACAACGACTACCGGCCAGACTCGCTGGACGAACTCCATGAGGACGTCCGGTAGCTCAACGCGATCATCTCTCAAGTCTTCTATGACCCTTAGGAGTTGCCGCGCCTTGTCCACGATCATTGCGCGCACATCCTTCACGATCGACTCGATATCGCCGTCGACCAGGCTCCTCTGGGTGATCCTTTTGGTCGTGACTTCGATCAGAACAAGGTCGAGTCCCAAGTCGACCGCCACGTCGCTTGTCAGCATCGAACCGCGCCGCTTGATCGTGTAGGGGACCTCGCCAAACACACGGCCACTGCCCGGAAGTCGGCGCCTGGAGCCAGGGTGGGCGACATGAGCGATATGACGGACCTGGCGCTCCTGCAGCCATCCGTTGAACTGGCGGAACTTCTCCATGTCCTTTGTGCCGCGTGCTTTGGCAACGTCGAAGAGCCTGTAGTACGCACCGGTGGAACCTAGCCAAGCTTCGAGTGCGCGTAAACCAAGCACGACTGCATTGCCGTCCCGCTGGATGAACACGGGACGGCGCAGAAACGGGGTGAACTCGTAAGCTGTCCGCCGTTCTGCCTGGGCCGACTTCGCGAATGCCTCGATGTACCACTCACGAGATGCGGCGATTGACTTCACTGCGTCCTGGTACCGGCCAGCGAAGCCGGTTGCCGAGAAGTAATCCTCGTCAGTGAAACGGAGCTGGCTCTCACTTCGGTCGCCGATGTTGGACCGTGCGAAGAAGCTAAAACCGAACGCCTGCAACTCCATGAATGTGAGTCCATGGGCCTCGTGCAGCCATTCGTTAAGAGGGCAGTAGTCACGACGGCGTCGTGCCGCTCTCGAGTTCGCGATGACCTCGTAGAGAAGGTGAGCGCGTGCCAACTCGTTGCGGAACGAGGCGCGACCGGCCAAGCCCCCGTTCGCGACAAAGAATCGGAGTAGTCGCTCGTCAGCCAGTTCCCAGTCGGTTAGACCCTCGTCAGTTTCGAGGTCGGGGTCGACCATCGTGTCCGGGATCCAGAGGAACGCCACAAGCAGGCGAGCCTGCTCGTCCTCAGTGAGATCTTCGGCATTCCGGGCGTCCGCGTGAAGCATGAGCAGTCGCTGGAACACGAATGCCTGCTGCTCCGAGAACAGGGACCTCCGAGGGAAGCGCCGCAGCAAGATCTCAGCGGCTGCACGAAAGAGTGGGCCATAAAACATCTCCATGGTTTCGAGTTGTTTGGTTTGATCGGTCGGATGTAGGCGGAGCCGACGCTGGAGAATGACGCTGAGACGGAGAGCAGCCTCGAGCGGGAGCGAACAAATGATCCTGACTACGTCTTCAGCATCCAGTGAGACGTTCGCTCCGAGGTAGCCCGCCAACTCAGGCTCGAACAGTTCGTCGATCAGTTCCGCTGCGGTCGTGTAGGAGTAGAACTGGTCGAGGAACGTCGGCAGAGCTGCCCTGACCGCTGGCGACGGATTCAAACGCAGTTCATGCGGTACGTGGATCTGATCGCCGGCGGGATGAACCCGCCAGAGGCCACTGGCTTCCTGGTAACTGCTCGGGATGACGGGCCGCTTAAGGATCGCACTCCACTCCCCGGGAGCCCAGGGGAAGTGGCCGCTGCGGCTCTACCGCCGAGACGGCCCTACCCAGGCAAAGGCCCCGGACTTGTTTAGAGCCCTCTGACGGACTCGAACCGTCGACCCCCTCCTTACCATGGAGGTGCTCTACCGACTGAGCTAAGAGGGCGTACCGAAGGCAGTTTAGCCTGGCACGGGTTGCGCTCGGTGGTGCGTCTGTGCAACACTAATGTTGCATGAGCGAGACAGCGGCGCCACCGAAGGTCGACGGGGAGCTTCGCCGGGCCACGATCGCGGTCCTCCGTGAGCGCGGCTGGGACGGGTTGACGCTCGAGCGCGTCGCCGAGGCGGCCGGGCGGGCCCGGTCGACGCTCTGGCGGCAGGGGCTGACGCGGGAGGCGCTCGTGACCGCCCTGACCGGCGACCTTGCCGAGGACTTCCGCGCCTCGATGTACCCGGTGCTCACCGCCGGCGGGACCGGTCGCGAGCGGCTCGTGCGCGGGCTCGAGGCGCTCTGCGACCTCCTCGACCGCCACCTGCCGCTGATGCTCGCAACCGACGAGGCGTTCCACCAGGAGACCGCGCCCGGCCAGCCGCCCGACTACCTGCACCCGTTTATCGTCTTCCTGCGCGACGGCGTCGCGGACGGCTCGCTGACGATCGAGGCCGACGAGATCACGACCGCCGACGTCGCGTTCAATGCCGTCGCCTGGCCGTACGTCCACCTCCGCGGGCGCCACAACTGGCCGGTCGAGAAGGCAAAGGCGGCCGTCGTCGGCGTCGTCCTGCACGGAATCGCCGGAAAGGAGCAACCATGACCATGACCCTTCCCTTCCAGGAGCCGCTGGTTCCCCGCGAGCCCGCCGGACGTCAGATTCCGGAGCCTCCGCGCCGCGGCGAGCCCGGCGGGCCGCCCTGCGGGATCTGCACCCGCAAGGCGACGAAGGCCGTGTGGTCGGACGAGAACTGGACGCTGCATCCGCCGGTCGGCGGCAGCCTTCCCGGCGCCGTGTGGCTCGCGAGCAAGGTCCACGTCGACTCGTTCTCGGACCTGCCCGAGGCGCTGGCGTCCGACTTCGGCCGGGTAGCAGCCCGCGTCGAGAAGGCGATGCTCGCCGCGCTCGACGACGTCGCCCGCGTCCATCTCTACCGCTGGGGCGACTTCGGCGCCCACTTCCACGTCTGGTTCCTGCCGCGACCGCTCGGCATGCTCGAAGCGCGTGGGATGATGCTCCCCGTCTGGGAGGACGTGCTGCCGAACGTCTCCGACGAGGAGCTCGCCGAGGCCGCCCGGCGGATCGCCGCCGCGATGTAGCTATTCGTCCGGATCTTCCGCGGGGCCGAACGCGGCCAGCCACGCCTTCGCGACGCGCTTCTGCGCGCGGGTGAGCCAGGCTTCCGCGACGAGGTCGCGCAGCTCGTCCTCGTCCAGCTTGGCCAGGTCCGGGATGTGCACGAGCACGGCCGGGTAGCCGTTGAAGTGCGGCGTCGTGAAGTAGATCCCGCGGTCGTCCGAGAGCAGGAGCTCCTTCACGTCGAGGTCGGCGACCCGGAACATGAGCACGTCCTTCATGCGCTCGCCGGTCGCGGGATCGACCGCGTCCGGCCGCTGGCCCCGGTGGAAGGCGTAGAGCTTGCCGTGGACGTGGTACGACGGCCGCCCGTCCTCGGTGACCTCCTTCGTCGTCAACGGCATCGACATCGCCAGCCGGTCGAAGTCCTCCATCGTCGCCACGGGCACACTCTGACAGGTCGGGCCGCGGGTTAGAATGGCCGTCCCCAGGGGGTGTACCCGAGTGGCCAAAGGGGACGGGCTGTAAACCCGTTGGCTCAGCCTACGGAGGTTCGAATCCTCCCGCCCCCATCACTCTCTCAATCGGGGAGCAGCGGCATCGTCAGATCCGCGCGGCGGCCGACGAGGACGCCGCGTGTGACGGCGCTCGAGCCGTAGCGGTTGCGGATCTCGTCGAGCGCCGCGTCGAGAACGGCCGTGTCGCCCGGGTCGAGCGGCAGGCAGAGCTGGCACGGCAGGTCGTCGTCGAGGTTCGCGATCGTGAAGCCGATCAGCGTCAGGCCGCGGCGGTCGATCAGCGGCTGCGCGGCGGCGAGCAGCGCCCGCGCCGCGTCCAGGAAGACGCGCGTCTGCGCGGTCGGGTGGCGCAGGGTCAGCGAGCGGGTCCCCCGCGAGTAGTCGTCGAAGCGGAGCCGGAGCACGACCGTCCGGCCGACGCGATGCGCCGCCCGCAGGCGACGGGCGACGCGGTCGACGATGGCGACCAGGTCGGTGTCGAGCTCCTGCGGCGAGCGCTTCCGCCGGCCCAGCGCGTGCTGGGAACCGATCGAGCGGCGGCGGGGCCGCTTGCGGACGCGGCGGGGATCGCGGTTGTTCGACAGCGCGTGGACGTGCCGGCCCGCAGCTCGTCCCAGCATCACGGTGAGCGTCCGCTCGGGCACCCGCGCAACGTCCCCGACCGTGAACAGCCCTCGCGCATGGAGCTTCGCGGCGGTCTTCGGGCCGATGCCCCAGACGCGCTCCGCCGGCAGCGGGTGCAGGAACTCGAGCTCCCGGTCCGGCGGCACCGCCAGGAGTCCGTCGGGCTTGGCGACGGCGCTTGCCACCTTGGCCAGGAACTTCGTCCGCGCGATGCCGACCGTGAGCGGCAGCCCGACGCGCTCGCGGGCCGCCAGGCGCAACCGTGTCGCGATCTCGACCGGCGTGCCGGCGATCCGCTCCATCCCGCGCACGTCCAGGAACGCCTCGTCGATCGACAGACCTTCGACGGCCGGCGTCGTGTCCTCGAACAGCTCGTAGAGCGCCTTGCTCGCCCCGGTGTACGCCTCCAGCCGCGGCGGGACGACGACCGCGTGCGGGCAGAGGCGCCTCGCCTGCCGTCCGCCCATCGCCGTCTGCACGCCGAATGCCTTGGCTTCGTAGCTCGCCGCGAGCACGACTCCGCCACCGACGATCACCGGCCGGCCGCGAAGGCTCGGGTCGTCGCGCTGCTCGACCGACGCGAAGAAGGAGTCGGCGTCGGCGTGGAGGATCGTCGCTTCCGACGACACGAACACATGTTCTCACAGCAAGGTGTCCTTTGCGCGGCGGCTCGTTCGTCTAAGCCGCGACCATGTCCACGAAGGAGGAAACCATGAAGTACATGCTGTTGATTCACCACGGCGAAGCGCCGGACTGGGAGCGGCTCTCGAAGGAGGACCAGCAGGAGATCTCCGCCGGCTACCAGGCCGTCAACGAGACCCCGGGAGTGACCCCGGGCCAGTGGATGGAGCCTCCGGAGTCGGCCACCACCGTCCGGGTCGAGAACGGCAAGGCGCTCGTCACCGACGGCCCGTTCGTCGCGGTCAAGGAAGCGCTCGGCGGCTATCTCTTCTTCGAGGCCGAGAACCTCGACGCCGCAATCGAGCTGGCAGCGCGAATCCCGGCGGCCCGGCTCGGCGGCGCCATCGAGATCCGCCCGTTCAAGGAGGGCTACTAGCCATCCTCGAGCAGGTCTTCCGTGAGGAGTGGGGACGCGTACTCGCGGCGCTGATCGGCTTCCTCGGCGACTTCGACCTCGCCGAGGAAGCCGCCCAGGAGGCGTTCGCGATCGCCGCCGCCCGCTGGCCGCGCGAGGGCGTCCCGGCGAGCCCGCGGGCGTGGCTCGTCACCACCGGCCGAAACCGGGCGATCGACCGGATCCGCCGAGACCGGACGCTCGCCGCGAAGACGCGCCTGCTCGACGTTCCGACGACGACGGAGGACGAGGTGGACGAGACGACGATCCCGGACGAGCGGCTCGAGCTCCTCTTCACCTGCTGCCATCCGGCGCTTCCGCTCGAGGGACAGGTCGCGCTGACGCTGCGCACGCTCGGCGGCTTGGCGACCGAGGACATCGCACGGGCATTCCTCGTGCCGGAGGAGACGATGGCGAAGCGGCTCGTCCGCGCGAAGGCGAAGATCAAGGCGGCCGGGATCCCGTTTCGCGTGCCGCCGGCGCACCTGCTGCCCGACCGTCTCCAGGCTGTGCTCGCGGTCGTCTACCTGATCTTCAACGAGGGGTACGGCGGCCGCGGCGAGCTGGCAGCTGAGGCGATTCGCCTCGGCCGGGCGCTCGCGGAGCTGATGCCGGACGAGCCCGAGGTGCACGCGTTGCTCGCGCTGATGCTGATCAACGACGCTCGGCGCGACGCCCGCTTCGCCGGGGGCTCGGTGGTGCTGCTCCGCGACCAGGACCGCTCGCTCTGGGACGCCGGGCAGATCGAAGCGGGCCAGGCGGCGCTCGACCGCGCGATTGCGCTCGGCGGTCGCGGCGCCTACGTGCTCCAGGCTGCGATCGCCTCGCTCCACGTGGAGGAGCCGCAGGACTGGCCGCAGCTCGCGGCGCTCTACGGCGAGCTCGCGCGTCGCACCGGCTCCCCGGTCGTCGAGCTCAACCGGGCGGCGGCCCTCGCCGAGGCGGGCAATGTCGAGGAGGCGCTCGCCGTCACCGACCGGCTCGACCTCGGCGGCTACCACTACCTCCACGCGACGCGCGGCGAGCTGCTTCGCCGCCTCGACCGCGTCGACGAGGCCCGGGCGGCGTACGCGCGCGCCCTCGAGCTGGTGCACTCCGACGCGGAGCGCAGCTTCCTCGAGCGCCGGCTCGCCGAGCTCGACGACTGACTACGATCAGGGCATGGAGCGGTTCGACGCGATCGTCGTCGGCGCCGGCCCGGCCGGGTCGACCGCCGCGTACCGTCTGGCCGCCGCGGGCTCGCGCGTCCTGCTCCTCGACAAGGCGCGGTTCCCGCGCGACAAGCCGTGCGGCGGCGGGCTGACGTTCCGCGCCGTGAAGCAGCTGCCGGTCTCGCCCGATCCCGTCGTCGAGCACGTCGTCGACCGCATGGGCTTCCGACTCCGCTACGGCACGCGGTTCGAGCGTCGCGGCCGTACGCCGCTCGTCCTGATGACGCAGCGGCGGCGGCTCGACCACTACCTCGTCGAGCAGGCGGTCGGCGCCGGCGCCGAGTTCCGGGACGGAGTCAAGGTCTCGGACGTCTGGGCTCGGGACGACGGTGCCGGCGTCACGGTCGACGGCACACCGGTCGAGGCCGAGGTGCTGGTCGGCGCCGACGGCGTCAACGGCACGACGCGCAAGGTGCTCGACCTCGGCGGCGAGTACGTCCTCGGCGTCGCGTTCGAGGGCAACGTCTCCAAGGAGCTGGTCGGCGACCGCTTCGACGGCATCGCCGAGTTCGAGCTCGGGACGATCCCCGGCGGCTATGCCTGGGTGTTCCCGAAAGGCGACCACGTCAACGTCGGCGTCGGCGGCTGGGAGCACACTGGGCCGACGCTCCGCGAGCACCTCGGGATCCTGTGCCGCGCGCACTCGATCCCGGAGGAGAGCGTCTCCGAGCTCCGCGGCCACCGCCTGCCGCTCCGGCGCGCGGGCTCGATTGCGGCCCGCGGCCGGGCGCTGCTCGTGGGCGACGCAGCGGGCGTCGTCGACCCGCTGACCGGCGACGGGATGTTCGAGGCGTTCGCGTCCTCGCGCCTCGCCGCCGACGAGATCGCCGACCTGTTCGCGGGCCGCGTCGCGAGCCTGGAGGGCTACACGGAGAAGCTCTCGAGGGCCCTCGGGCTGGGCGCTGCGGCGTCGTGGGGAGCGAAGATCGCGTTCGACCGGTACCCGCGGGTCACGTTCACGCTCGGCCGGATGCCGCTCGCGTGGGGCGTCGTCGAGCGGATGCTGAACGGCGACCTACGTCACCCCGGTGACGAGCGCGGCCCGGCGCGCTTCGGCCTCAAGGCGATCGAGGGCCTGGCGAAGCTGGCCGGCGACCCCGGCGCCGGGTACCGCACCGAGGCCGGCACCGCTTAACCGCGGCGGCCTGCCTGCCGATCAAAGGGAGCGGTGGGACTGTTCGCCGCTGTCGTCTCGTACACGCTGCCCGACGTCGACCGGGAGCCCGGACGCCTGCCCGCGGCCGTCTATCGAGCCCTGCCGCTCGTCGGTCTCGGTCTCGTCGGCGGTTGCCTCGTCAGGTTCGGCGCGACGCTTCACGGCTTCGTGGCCGCCGTGTTCGCCCTCGCGCTCGTCGTGATCACGGCCACCGACCTCGAGTACCGGTTGATCCCGAACCGGGTCGTCGGGCCGGCGTCGCTGATCGTCCTCGCCGGGATGACCGCTGCGTCCCCGAGCCCCCGCTGGGCGATCGCAGCCGTCGCCGCGTCCGCGTTCCTGCTCGTCTTCAGCCTGATCTCGCCGCAAGGAATGGGGATGGGCGACGTCAAGCTGGCGTTCCTGATGGGCGCCGCGCTCGGGCCGAGCGTCGCCGCCGCCCTCGTGATCGCGAGCCTGAGCTCGCTGATCCCGTCAGTCGCCATTCTCGTCCGCCACGGACGTGCCGGCCGCAAGGTCGGCTTCCCGTTCGGGCCGTTCCTGGCCCTGGGCTCTCTGATTGCTCTCTTCGTCTGGAGTGGGGCGTGACGGTGGCCCCGCTGACGCGCCTCGGACTCCCCCTTTCTGGGGTAACCCACACGGGGGACACGGCCGATGGATTGAGGGTCATGCCCACACGCAGGCTCACACACGCGAGCAATCCGCTCAGCTTCCTGGAGATTGCGCTGGTCACGGTCGTGCTCGGGGTCGCGGCCGCCGTCGCCGTTCCCGAGTACCTGCAGCTGCGCCAGGACGCGAACGACGACTCCGCGAAGACGCGTCTCGTCCAGGCCGGCCGGAAGGTCGAAACGGGGGCCGCGGTTCCCGCCGGGGTCGTCGTCCACAAGGCCGGGAGCTCGTACTGCCTCGAGACGACCGTCAGCGGCAGGTCCTGGCACGAGCTGCGCCACGCCAAGCCCGCCCCCGGCGCCTGCCCGTAACGCGCTACGCGGCCCGCGCCTGTGCGAGCTCGGCCGGGAAGCGCTCGAGCACCCAGGCCGCGTCGAGGAACCGCCGCCGGTAGGGCTTCCCGCCGACGAGCACGAAGTCCCCGCTCCGCGGGTCCATCGGCAGCCGCGCCTCGGCCGGGTACCAGCGGTTGTGGCGCTCGATCAGCTCGTTCACGGCCGTGAAGCTCCACCGGTCCGCGGTGCGTCGCCAGCGCTCCGAGAACTGCACCGGTTCGGGGCACGACTCGGCGAGCGCGTGCCATGCGGCAGCCAGTCGCTCTTCGTGGTCGGCGGTCTCGATCTCGATCTGCCGTAACCGCTGCATGTAGACGAGCGGCCCGCCGAGCGAGGCCACGTACTTGTCCACCGCCGGTTTGAAGTTGCGCAGCCGCGCGGCCAGCGGCTTGCCCTTGAGCGGGCTGCCCTCGAGCTCGCGCTCGAGCACCGAGCCCTCGGCCTGTTGGCGGACGCCGCCCTCGCGCACGGGCCACTCGCCGAGGATCTGCTCGCGCTCCTTCCGGTCCACGCAGCCATTGTGCCGGCGTCGCTCTACATCATCTCGAGCGTCGCGCGCCGGCGCCCTTCCGCCTCGAAGAAGCGCAGCAGCACGTAGGACGCGGCGGTCCAGGCGACCCCGACGGCGAGCTCCTTCCAGATCAGCGTCGAGACCGAGCCGAGCGAGGCGCCGTCGGCGACCAGGCGCGCCGCCGCGATGCCGTGCGTCAGCGGGAGCCCGCTCCCGATCGTCGCCATCCAGCCCGGCAGGCGGTCGAGCGGCACGTTCACGCCGCAGAGCAGGAGCATGAGGAAGTACGCCGGGTTGGCGATCATGAACACGTCTCGGAAGCGCAGCCCGAGCGCGCCGACCGTCATCCCGAAGGCGGAGCAGGTCAGGGTGCAGAGCACGACGAGCAGCGCGATCGACGGCACCGACGAGGCCGCCGGACGGAAGTCGAGCATCAGCCCTCCGACGAGCAGGCCGAACGCCGACACGATCACGCCGTTGCCCACGTTCGGCAGCGCACGCCCGAGGAAGAGCGCCGCCCGGTTCGCCGGTGTCGCCAGCAGCGGGCCGAGCGTGTTCGTCCACCGCTCGCCGCCGACGGTCAGCGCCATCCCGTAGACGCCTGCCATCGCACACACCTGGATCCCGTTCCCGACCACGAAGAACGCGTCCGACTCCGTGTTGCTGAACCGGCCGAGATAGGCGAAGAACAGGATCTGGAAGACCGGGTGCGCGAGCATGGTCGTGACGTAGTAGCCCGGGCTCTGCCAGTTGAACAGCGCGCGGAACGAGAGGTAGCCGCCGACGGTGAAGACCCGCAGCGAGGTCATACAAGCGCCCGGCGCAGCCTCATACCAACGACAGCGTGGCGCGCTCGCGTGCGCGCCGCTCGAAGATGCCCATCAGCACCCAGGCGATCGCGAAGTACGCCGCCGACAGGGCGATGCTGAGCCCGATCGGCCCCCAGACGTCACCGCCGAAGACCGCGTTGCGCAGCGCGCGGAAGCCCCAGGTAGGCGAGAGCGTCCAGCCGATCACCGAGGTCCAGCCCGGCAGCAGCGACAGCGGGACGATCACGCCCGTCGCGAGCCAGACCGGAAACTCGAGCATGTTCGAGAGCGCGTTCGCGTTCCGGTAGAGCACGAAGCTCGTGGCGAGCACGAGGCCGAGCGCGCCGAGTGCGAAGATCAGCATCGGCACGGCCAAAACGAACTGGCCCAGGTGCACCGGGTCGAACGGCAGCCCGAACAGGAGACGCTCCCAGAGCAACGTCGCCGTCAGCGAGTAGAGGCCGATCGTCGCCGAGCCGAGCGTCAGCGGGAAGATCACGAGCAGGAACGGCGGCGGCGCGGCGACGAGCAGCTCGAGCGTCCCCTGCCAGCGCTGCCACGAGATCGCTCCGCCAGAAGCGAACAGCGTCGACGTCCAGATTCCCATCATCCCGGCGCCGAGCGCGGAGTAGATCACCGTCTCGGGCCTCGACCCGGCGTTGAACAGGTAGTAGGTCAGCGTGGCGAAGATCAGCGGCTCGATGACCGAGGTGAAGACGAACAGGCCCGACCGCGTCAGCTCCTTCACGCGGAAGACGAGGCCAACCCAGACGAGCCGCCCGACCTTCATGCCACCTCGAGGGTTGCCAGCCGGCGGCTCTCCCACTCCATGAACCGCAGGAGGCCGTAGCCCAGCACCGCGTAGACCGCGCCGATCGCGGCCTCCACGCCGATGAGCCCGCCGACGCTGCCGAACGACTGGCCGGCCGCCAGCCGCCGCGCCGCCTCGATCCCGTGTGTCAGCGGCAGGCCCTGCGAGACGAAGCTCATCCAGCTCGGCAGATCGTCGAGCGGCACGTTCGTCCCGCAGAAGACGAGCAGCAGCCCGAACACGATGTTGTTCAGCGTCGCGGTCTCGCGCACGCGGAGCCCGATCGCGGCGCTGAGCAGCCCGAGCCCGGTGCAGGCCGCGGCGCAGACGGCGATCACGATCGCGAGCGGGCCGACCGCCGAGGCCGGCACGTGGATCCCGACGATCAGGCCGCCGACGACGAAGGCGAACGCCGAGACGAAGATCCCGTTCACGATCACCGGCAGCGAGCGGCCGAGGAACAGCGGCAGCCGCCGGGCGGGGGAGACGAGGATGAACCCGAGCGTCTGCTGGTAGCGCTCGTCCGTGATCGTGCTGCTCATGGCGAAGATGCACGGGATCGCCGCGTACTGGAGCGCGTTCCCGATCACGTAGAACTCGTCCGACCGCACGTTGGCCGAGCGGCCGATGTACACGAAGAGCAGGATCTGGAAGATCGGCGCGATCAAGAACGTCGGCACGAAGATCCAGGGCGACAGCCAGTTGAAGAGCGCCCGGTACGCGATTGCGCCGCCGATGAACAGGATCCGCAGGCTGGTCATGTCAGCGACAGCGTCGCGCGCTGCCGGGCGGCGGTCAGCAGCCGGCCGACGATGAGCACGCCGATCAGCGTGTAGGCGGCGCCGAGCCCGGCGCAGATGCCGACGTCGGACAGCGCCCCGCCGCCGGTCGCGGCCCCGCGGATCGCGCGCATCCCCCAGGTCGGCGCGAGCAGCCACGAGATCGGCTCCACCCAGCCGGGAAAGAGCGACAGCGGCACGAGGAACCCGCAGATCAGCCAGACCGGGTACTCGAGCAGGTTCCCGAGCGCCCAGGCCGTTCGGTAGCGGACGAAGGCCACGGCGAGCAGGAAGCCGCACATCCCGATCGACAGGATCGTCACCGCCACCGCGAGGCAGAAGACGAGCGGATGGGCGATCTGCAGGGAGATTCCGAAGACGAGCCGTCCCCAGGCGAGCGTCGCCGCCATCGAGTAGAGGCCGATCGTCGACATGGCCAGCGTCACCGGCAGCATCACGAGCGAGAAGTGCACCGGCGCCGAGACGAGCAGCTCGAGCGTCCCGTGCCTCCGCTCCCGCTGCAGCGCGCCGCCGGCAGCGGTGCTCGTCGACCCCCAGATGCCCATCACCGACGCGCCGAGCGACGCATAGAGCAGCGCGTGCGGGCTGCCCTCGCGGTAGAGAAAGAACGCGACCGTCGCGAAGAACCCGGGATAGATGATCGCGAGGATGCTGTTGAACGACGAGCGAGACAGCATCTTGAAGTTGAGCGCCCAGCCCAGGAGCAGGACGCGGAGATTCCTCACCGGTCTTCGACCGAGTCGACGAGGGCGACGTACGCGTCCTCGAGCGTCGGCTCGCGGGCGGCCACGCGGCCGACCGTCGTCCCGTCCAGCATCGAGAGCAGCGTCTGCGTGAGCTCGAGCCCCTTCGCCGACTGAACGAGCAGCACCTGCGCCTGGTCGCGCTCCTCGACCGAGATCGACGTCACGCCGGGCGCCTTCCGCAGCCGGTCGATCGTCTCCTCGGAGATGCCGAAGGTCTCGATCTCGACCACGGTGCGGTCGGCGACGATCGACTTCAGGTCGCGCGGGGTGCCTTCGGCGACGATCTTGCCCTTGTTGATCACGGCGATCCGGTCGCAGAGGCTGTCGGCCTCGAACATGTAGTGCGTCGTCAGCAGCACGGTCTTTCCGGCCTCGGTGAGCGAGGCGATCGTGGCCCGGAGCTCGCGCGCGCCGACGGGGTCGACGCCGATCGTCGGCTCGTCGAGGAAGATCACCGGTGGGTCGTGGAGCAGCCCGCGCGCGATGTGCAGCCGCTGCCGCATGCCGCGCGAGTAGCCCTCGACGCGCTCCTTCTCGCGGCCGGTGAGCCCGACGAGCTCGAGGAGCGACGCGATGCGCTGCTTCTGCTCGCGCGGGGGCACCGCGTAGAGCTCCGCGAAGTAGCGGAGGTTGTCGTAGGCCGAAAGCCGCTCGTACAGGCCGCGCTCGCCGCCGAAGACGTAGCCGATCTGCTTCCGCACCTCGCGCGCGTCCTTGACCACGTCCATGCCGAGCACCCGCGCCGTCCCCGAGGTCGGGATCAGCAGCGTGATCAGCATCTTGATCGTGGTCGTCTTGCCGGCGCCGTTCGGCCCGAGCAGCCCGAACAGCTCGCCTTCGGGGATCTCGAACGACACACCGCGCACGGCCTCGATCTCGACCGACCGGCGCCGCAGGATCCCTGTGGAGGTGCGGTATGTGCGCCGGAGATCCTTGACCTCGACGACCGAGGTCACTCGGCCGCTCCCGGACCGTGGTCGAGCTGCTCCGCGACGAGCATCAGCCGGCGGAGGAGGTTGTTCAGCTCGTCCTTCTCCTTGTCGTTGAGGGCCGAGGCGATCAGGCTCTCCTTCGCCGCCTGCGCTGCCGTCGACTCCTCGTACGCCTTGCCGCCCGCGCCCGTCAGCTCGACGACCACACCGCGACGGTCGTTCGGGTCGGGGAGCCGCCGGATCAGGCCCGCCGACTCGAGCCGGTCGAGCCGGTTCGTCATCGCGCCGCTCGACAGCTCGGCGTGGACGGCGAGGTAGCCGGGAGAGCGGCGGTAGCCCGGCGACCGGCGCAGGATGCCGAGCACCTTCCACTCGCCCCACGTCATCGACCGCTCGCTGAGGGTCTCCTCCATCATCCGCTTGATCCGGCGGCTGAGCCCGTTGATGCGATCGACGATCCCCTCGACGGTGAGGTCGAGGTCGGGAAGCTCTTCCCGGATCGACTCGAGGAACCGGTCGACGTGATCGCGCTGCGTTTCCGTCGCCCGCGACATCGTCACCATTCTTTCACATGAAATCTCTTGACGTCAAGAGATCTTGTCTGATAGTTTCTTGACATCAAAATACTTTAGATCGAGAGATCGGGGGTGTCGCATGTTCCATCTCGACGTTCATACCCACAAGCTGATGGCCCAAGACCGCATCGACGCGCTGAACCGAGCGGCGCGAGTCGAGGCACGATCGGCGGCTGACTCCCCGCCGGTCGACCGGGCGAGGGGCGGGATCACACCCGCCCCTCGGCCGCTTCGGTCGCGTCTTCGCTACGTCTCGTAGGGCTTCGGCGGAACGGGAGCGGCGGCGCACCCCTGCGGTTCGCCTTCGCAGCAGCCGAGCTTGAACCGGCACCGAGGGCACTGCCACGTGCCGTGAATCCAGCTCATCTCGGCCCCGCAGCGCCAGCAGGATTCGACCTGGCTCATGCTGCGAATCTACGAAGAGGACCGGACGTGCCCTGCTACACTCGACCGGCGGGGCGGCGTAGCTCAGTTGGTTAGAGCAGCGGAATCATAATCCGCGTGTCGTAGGTTCGAGTCCTACCGCCGCTATCGTCCCCTGATCAGGTCGGAGAGAGATGGCAACAGGAGTCAGAGTCGCAATCACGCTCGCTTGCACGGACTGCAAGCGCCGTAACTATCAGACGCAGAAGTCCAAGCGGAACACGCCGGACCGCGTCGAGTTCAACAAGTACTGCCGCTGGTGCGGCAGGCACACGCTGCACCGCGAGACGAGGTAGGACAACAGGGTGGCAAGGCAGACGAGGGCAGAGCGCCGGGCACGGCGGCAGCAGGCGAGCGGGGCCGAGCCGGCACTCGCGGGCGCGGGCGGCGGACGCGGCGGCAAGCCTCCGGTCCGGCTCGCGCCGGAGCCTGGGCCACGGCCCGAGCGCAGCCCGAGGACGGTCGTCGAGGAGCGGCGCGGCTTCTATCTCGGCGGCTTCCGCCGGTTCGTCGTCGAGTCCTGGGGCGAGCTCCGCAAGGTCGAGTGGCCGAGCCAGAGCCACGTGATCCAGGGAACCGTCGTCGTGCTGATCGCCTGCATCATCATCGGCACCTACATCTGGCTCAACGACATCGCCTGGAAGCACGTCGTGCAGGACGTCCTCCTGCGATAAGCGCGACGAGAGAGGCTAGAGAGCACAGATGTTTCGCTGGTACGTGATCAACACCTACTCGGGGCACGAGAACAAGGTCAAGGCCAATCTCGAGCACCGGATCGACTCGATGGGGCAGCGGCTCAAGTTCCGCCGCGTCGTCGTGCCGACCGAGCAGGTGATCGAGACGAAGGACGGCCAGAAGGTGCAGACCGAGAAGCGGATCCTGCCCGGCTACGTCCTCGTCAACATGGACCTGAACGACGACAGCTGGGCCGTCGTCCGCAACACGCCCGGCGTCACCGGCTTCGCAGGCCCCGGCGGCAAGCCGGTCCCGCTCGCGCAGTCCGACGTCGATCGCCTCCTGCACACCGGCGCGGCCGGCGGCGAGCGCCCGCGCGCCCAGGTCGAGTTCACCCTCGGCGAGTCGGTCAAGGTAACCTCAGGACCACTCTCCGACTTCGACGGCGAGATCGTCGAGGTCAATCCGGAGCAGCAGAAGCTGAAGGTGCTCGTCGACATCTTCGAGCGCCAGGTTCCGGTGGAGCTCGGGTTCGACCAGGTAAAGAAGATCGACTAAGAGGTTCGCGTGGCCAAGAAAGTCCTGACACTGATCAAGCTCCAGATCCCCGGCGGGCAGGCCAACCCGGCGCCGCCGGTCGGCCCTGCGCTCGGCCAGCACGGCGTAAACATCATGGAGTTCTGCAAGGCGTTCAACGCGCAGACCCAGGCCGAGAACGGGCGCATCATCCCTGTGGAGATCACGGTCTTCGAGGACCGCTCCTTCACGTTCATCACGAAGACGCCGCCTGCCGCCGTCCTGATCAAGGAGGCGCTGAACCTCGAGAAGGGCTCCGGCGAGCCGAACCGCGAGAAGGTCGGCCGCTTGACGCAGGCGCAGCTCCGGCAGATCGCCGAGACGAAGATGCCCGACCTGAACGCGCGGGACGTCGAGCAGGCGATGCTCGTCATCGCGGGCACCGCACGGTCGATGGGTGTCGAGGTGCAGCGGTAATGGCACACGGCAAGGCGTATCGCCAGGCGCGCGCCCAGATCGACCGCGAGCACGCGTACCCGCCGGCCGAGGCAGTCAAGCTGCTCAAGGAGCTCCCTGCCAAGAAGTTCGACGAGACGGTCGAGGTCCATTTCCGGCTCGGCCTGAACGTCCGGCACGCCGACCAGCAGCTCCGTGGCACGCTGATGCTCCCGAACGGCACCGGCAAGGAGCAGCGCGTCGCCGTCTTCGCCGAGGGCGAAAAGGCGAAGGAAGCAGAGGACGCAGGCGCCGACGTCGTGGGCGCGGCCGACCTGGCCACGAAGATCGAGGGCGGCTTCGACGACTTCGACGTCGCCGTCGCGACGCCGGACATGATGGGCACGGTCGGCAAGCTCGGCCGGATCCTCGGGCCGCGCGGCAAGATGCCGAACCCGAAGACGGGCACCGTGACCTTCGACGTCGGCAAGGCCGTGCGCGAGGCGAAGGCGGGCAAGCTCGAGTATCGCACCGACCGCGGCGCGAACGTCCACATCTCGATCGGCAAGAAGAGCTTCGACGAGAAGCAGCTGCTCGAGAACTACGCGGCGATCCTCGACGAGATCGTCCGCGCCAAGCCATCGGCCGCCAAGGGCCGCTACATCCGCTCGATCACCTTGACGACCACGATGGGCCCGGGCATCCACGTCGACCCGACGCGCACGCGCGACATCGTCGAGGAGGCAGAGGAGGCCGTCGTCGCGGGCTAGTCTGTACGAGCAATGTCCCCTTCATCGGGGCCCGTTCGCCGAAGACAGTTGGCAGCCCTTTAGGGGCGGAAGCCCAGCCGAGGCGGTACGAGTGAAGCGCGTCTTCTCCCGTGCCCGCCTCCGTGCGGGCGTTTTGTTGGAAGGAGACGAATGCAGAAGACCGACAAAGAGAGGATCGTCGCGGAGCTGACCGAGCGGCTGCGGGGGACCGAGACCCTGATCGTCGCCGACTACCGCGGTCTGACCGTCAAGGAGATCGACGACCTGCGCACGAAGCTGCTCGAGCAGGGCGCGACCTTCACCGTCGTCAAGAACTCGCTGACACGGCGGGCCGCCGAGGCGGCAGGAGCGGATGCGCTGCTGACGCTGCTCGACGGCCCGAGCGCCATCGCCTTCCTGGAGTCGGAAGGCGACGCCGTCGCGGTCGCGAAGGCGCTCGCCGACTCGGCCAAGACGACGCGCGTGCTCGAGGTTCGCGGCGGCGTCATGCAGGGCCGGGCGATCTCGGCCTCGGACGTCGAGGAGCTCGCCAAGCTGCCGCCGCTCGACGTGCTGCGCGGCCAGGTTCTCGGCGCGGTCAGCGCTCCGCTGTACGCGATCGTGGGCCTGTTCGCCGCCCCGCTGCAGGATCTCTACGGCCTGATCCAGGCCCGCATCGACCAGCTCGGCGGCGAGGAAGTGACGGAGGAACAGGAAGCAGCAGCACCGGAAGCCGAGGCCGAAGCTCCTCGAGGGGAGCCGGCTGCCGAGGCCGAGGAAACGACTACCGAAGAAGCGGCGGAGGAGCCGGCTTCCGAAGAGACAGGGGAGGAATGATGGCAGCGACTGGCGTTGACAAGGTGTTCGACGAGCTCGGGAAGATGACCGTGCTGGAGCTCGTCGAGCTGAAGAAGAAGATCGAGGACGAGTGGGGCATCACGGCCGCCGCTCCGGTTGCGGTCGCCGCAGCCGCAGGCGCCGCTCCAGCGGCAGGCGACGGCGCGGCCGCCGAGGAGCAGACGTCGTTCGACGTCGTCCTCACCGGCGCCGGCGACAAGAAGATCCAGGTGATCAAGGTCGTCCGCGCGGTCACCGGCCTCGGCCTCAAGGAGGCGAAGGACCTGGTCGACGGCGCGCCCAACCCGGTCAAGGAGGGCGCGAACAAGGAAGAAGCCGACGCGATCAAGGCCCAGCTCGAGGAGGCAGGCGCCTCCGTCGAGCTGAAGTAGCAGCCAAGCAACAACTTGTTACAAGGCGAGAGGGGCTTGGCTTGGCCCCTCTCGTCGTCCGGCGGGAATAGTTCTGCCTCCCGGCGCGTTTTGAAAGCGTGCGCGGGTCGGCGTCGACTCGCGGACCCAAAAGTCTTGCCCAGCCCACCCCTGTTCCGCTAATCTACGAGGTTGCGCCGACGTCCGGCCGTTTCGCCTGCCATCACCACCATTTCTCTTAACGGAGGCTGTTTCATTTGACCAGCAGGGTTGCTGCGCCTAGCGCGCGCCAAGGTTTCTCCCGTCTCAAGCATGTACTCGATCTTCCCAACCTGATCGACATCCAGAAGGCCTCGTTCGACTGGTTCCTCGAGGAAGGCCTTCGGGAGACGATCGACGACATCTCGCCGATCGAGGACTACACCGGCACGCTCGCGGTGGAGTTCGGCGAGTACGAGTTCGGCCAGCCCCAGTTCTCGATCAGGGAGTGCCGTGAGAAGGACCTGACCTACCAGGTTCCCCTCTCGATGACGGTCCGCTTCGTGAACAAGGACACGGGCGAGATCCGCGAGCAGCGGGTCTTCATGGGCGACTTCCCGATGATGACCGACCAGGGCACGTTCATCATCAACGGCACCGAGCGCGTGATCGTCACGCAGCTCGTCCGCTCTCCGGGCGCCTACCTGATGGAGCCCAAGGACCCGACGAAGCAGGTCTTCACCGCCAACCTGATGCCGTCTCGCGGCTCGTGGCTCGAGCTCGAGATCGACAAGAAGGGCATCGTCTACGCCCGCATCGACCGCAAGCGGAAGCTCCCGATCACGACGCTGCTGCGGGCCCTGCCGGCCGAGGACCCGAGCACCGGCTTCAAGCTCGACACCTCGTCGAACGAGGCGATCCTCGCGCTCTTCGACAACTCGTTCTTCATCGTCAACACGCTCGAGAAGGATCCCTCCACCCGCGAGGAGGAGGCCCTGATCGAGGTCTTCAAGAAGCAGCGGCCGGGCGAGCCGCCGACGCTCGACAACGCCCGCAGCCTGCTCCGCTCGCTGTTCTTCGATCCCAAGCGCTACGACCTGACCAAGGTCGGCCGCTACAAGCTCAACCAGCGGCTCGGCGTCAACGTCCCCGACGACACGCGCGTCCTCACCACCGAGGACATCCTCGCGCTCGTCCGCCGGCTGATCGACCTGCCGACGAAGCTCGGCGTCGACCAGGAGTCGAAGGACTTCGCGGCCGACTCGATCGTGCTCTCCCGCGACCCGATCCGGGGCGAGCTGGACGAGTACGAGGACTTCGGCAACCGCCGTCTGCGCACGGTCGGAGAGCTGATCCAGGAGGCGTTCCGCGTCGGCCTGTACCGGATGGAGCGCGTCGTCCGCGAGCGGATGACGACCGAGGACGTCGACGCGATCACGCCGCAGACGATCATCAACATCCGCCCGGTCGTGGCGGCGCTGAAGGAGTTCTTCGGCTCCTCGCAGCTGTCGCAGTTCATGGACCAGACGAACTCGCTGGCCGGCCTCACGCACCGCCGCCGCCTGTCGGCGCTCGGCGCCGGCGGGCTCACGCGCGAGCGCGCGCCGATCGAGGTGCGCGACGTGCACGTGACCCACTACGGGCGCATGTGCCCGATCGAGACCCCCGAAGGTCCGAACATCGGCCTGATCGGCTCGCTCGCCTCGTACGCGACGGTGTCGGAGTTCGGCTTCGTCCAGACGCCCTACCGCAAGGTGGAGAACGGCAAGGTCACGGACGAGATCGTCTACCTCGATGCCGCGGAAGAGGCGCAATTCACGATCGCGCAGGCCTCCGAGCGGTTGGACGCCAAGTCCGGCAAGTTCGTCAACAACCAGGTGCTCTGCCGCTCGAAGGACAACGAAGGGGTCATGGTCGACGCTCGCAAGGTCGAGTACATGGACGTCTCGCCGGCGCAGATCGTCTCCGTGGCGACCGCGCTGATCCCGTTCCTGGAGCACAACGACGCGAACCGAGCACTCATGGGCGCGAACATGCAGCGGCAGGCCGTTCCGCTCCTGATCACCGATCCGCCCCTCGTCGGCACCGGCCTCGAGTACCGGGCCGCGGTCGACACCGGCGACGTCGTCGTGGCGCAGCGCGCCGGGACGGTCGTCGACGTGGACGCGGAGAAGATCGTGGTCGAGGGCCGCGACGGCGACCGCGACTCCTACGAGCTGATCAAGTTCATGCGCTCGAACCAGGGCACGCTGATCCACCAGCGGCCCGTCGTGAAGCTGGGCGACAAGGTCAAGCAGGACGAGGTGCTCGCCGACGGCTCCTCGACCCACGAGGGCGAGCTGGCGCTCGGCAAGAACATGCTCGTCGCCTTCATGCCTTGGGAGGGCTACAACTTCGAGGACGCCATCGTCATCTCGGAGCGGCTCGTGAAGGAGGACATGCTGTCCTCGATCCACATCCACGAGTACGAGATCGACGCCCGCTCGACGAAGCTCGGCGACGAGGAGATCACCCGCGACATCCCGAACCGCTCGGAGGAGTCGCTCAAAGACCTCGACGAGCGGGGCATCGTCCGGATCGGCGCCGAGGTCGGGTCGGGCGACCTGCTCGTCGGCAAGGTGACGCCGAAGGGCGAGACCGAGCTGACCGCCGAGGAGAAGCTGATCCGGGCGATCTTCAAGGAGAAGGCGCGCGAGGTCCGCGACACGTCCCTCAAGGTCCCGCACGGCGAGGGCGGCAAGGTCATCGACGTCAAGACCTTCAACCGCGACGCCGGCGACGACCTGCCGCCGGGCGTGAACGAGCTCGTCCGCGTCTACGTCGCGAAGAAGCGCAAGATCGCCGAGGGCGACAAGCTCGCCGGCCGCCACGGCAACAAGGGCGTGATCTCGAAGATCGTGCCCGCCGAGGACATGCCGTTCCTCGAGGACGGCACGCATGTCGACGTCGTCCTCAACCCGCTCGGCGTCCCGAGCCGGATGAACATCGGCCAGATCCTGGAGACGCACCTCGGCTGGGCCGCCGCGCACGGCGTGTTCGGCGAGAACGGCTCTCCCGCGGACGGGCCGACCCCGGTCGCGACGGCGGTGTTCGACGGCGCCACGCCGGAGGACGTCGACAACGCGCTGATCACGTGGACGAAGCAGAACCCGGACTCGCCGATCAAGATGAACGTCGACGAGAGCCGTCCGCCGGGCCGCCGCTGCTCGGGCAAGGTGCGGCTGTTCGACGGCCGCACGGGCGCGCCCTTCGAGCAGAAGGTCACCGTCGGCTACATGTACATCCTCAAGCTGCTGCACCTGGTCGACGACAAGATCCACGCCCGCTCGACCGGCCCCTACTCGCTGGTGACTCAGCAGCCGCTGGGTGGCAAGGCCCAGTTCGGCGGCCAGCGCTTCGGCGAGATGGAGGTCTGGGCGCTCGAGGCGTACGGCGCCGCCTACACGCTGCAGGAGATGCTCACGATCAAGTCCGACGACACGGTCGGGCGCGTGAAGGCGTACGAGGCGATCGTCAAGGGCGAGAACATCGCCGAGCCGTCGATCCCCGAGTCCTTCAAGGTGCTGCTCAAGGAGATGCAGTCCCTCTCGCTGGACGTCCACGTCCAGAGCGAGGAAGGCGTCGAGGTCGAGGTGCGCGAGGAGGAGGACGAGCTGCTCCGCGCCGCCGAGGAGCTCGGCATCGACCTGTCGCCCGGCTCTCTGCGGGCCGCGGCGCGCGAGCCGACCGCCGAGGAGGTGGAGGAGGGAGCCGAGCGCGTCGACGAGACGGGCGAGCTGATCCTCCCCGCCGACGAGGTGCTGAGCGAGCTCGAGGTCGACCTCCCCACCGACGGCGCCGAGCCGGAGGAAGAGCAAGAGGAGGGCGAGCCGCTCGAGCTCGATCTTGCAGACGTGGACGCTGAAGAGTGAAGAAGCCAGCTCTGCCAGCTATGAACCTAGTGACTGACGGAAAGAGGGCGCGACTTACGTGACACAGATCGACATCAACGAGTTCGACGCGATCCGCATCGGCCTCGCGTCGGCGAAGCAGATCCGGGACTGGTCGCACGGCGAGGTGACGAAGCCGGAGACGATCAACTACCGGACGCTCAAGCCCGAGCGTGACGGGCTCTTCTGCGAGCGCATCTTCGGTCCGACGAAGGACTGGGAGTGCTATTGCGGCAAGTACAAGCGCGTCCGCTACAAGGGCATCATCTGCGAGCGCTGCGGCGTCGAGGTGACGCGGCAGAAGGTGCGCCGCGAGCGCATGGGCCACATCGACCTGGCCGCGCCCGTCTCGCACATCTGGTTCTTCAAGGGCGTCCCGAGCCGGATCGGCTACCTCCTCGACATCGCCCCGCGCGAGCTCGAGAAGGTGCTCTACTTCGCGGCTTCGATCGTCACCTACGTCGACAAGGAGGCCCGGCAGAAGGATCTCGCCGACCTCGAGGACAAGGTGCGGGCGGAGTACGAGCAGACGACCGTCGACCGTGACGAGCAGCTCGCCACGCTCGAGGAGCGGCTCGGCCGCCGGCGCGACTACCTGGCAAAGGGCAAGGAGAAGGGCTTCGACGAGGACGACGAGTTCTGGGTTCGCGGCCTGAACAACTGGGCCGAGGAGCAGGCGGTGCCGCCGATCGCGGACGCGCGCGAGCTGGTCGGCGGCATGTTCGCCGAGCTCGCTCCCAAAGTCTCGACCGAGGACGCGAAGAAGATCCGCGAGCTCGTCCGCAACTCGGCGATCCGCGACGACCGCCGGCTGGCGCCGCGCGAGCTCGAGGCGGTCGCCCAGAGCGCGATCGAGATCCGCGACGCCCTCGCTCCGCTCCGCAAGGAGCTCGGCAAGGCCGCCGGCTCGAAGAAGGGCGCGATCACCAAGCACCTGAACCGGGTGCTCGACGCGCTGCTCCAGGGCGGCGAGCTCAACGAGGAGGACGCGGCGCTCGTCGGCAAGGTCGACGCGAAGAACCTCGAGAAGGCGCGCGAGCTCGGCAACGGGCTGCTCGCCGACGTCGTCGCGGGAACCGAGTCCGCGAACGACGACGAGGTGCGCGAGCTGGCGAACGACCTCTGCCTGAAGGCCGAGGGCCGGATGCAGAAAGAGGACCTCGACGCGGTCATCGCCTGGCTGCTGAAGGCGCGGGAGATGTACCAGGACATCGAGCAGCGGCGCGAGGATGCCCGCGAGGCGGCCGTCGAGGCCCGCAACCGGCTCGAGCAGACCTGGCTGCTGTTCAAGGACCTCGACCCGAAGATGGTCGTCAACGACGAGCAGATCTTCCGCGAGATGAAGGACCGGTTCGGCTCCCCGTACGGGTTCGGCGTCTACTTCCGCGGCGGGATGGGCGCGGAGGCGATCCGCGACCTGCTCCGCGACCTCGACCTGGTCGCCGAGGCGAACAACCTGCGGGAGACGATCCGCACGTCGAAGGGCCAGAAGCAGGCGCGCGCGATCAAGCGGCTCAAGGTCGTGAACGCGTTCATCAAGTCGGAGAACAAGCCCGAGTGGATGATCCTCGAGGCCGTACCCGTGATCCCGCCGGAGCTCCGCCCGATGGTGCAGCTCGACGGCGGCCGTTTCGCCACGAGCGACCTGAACGACCTCTACCGCCGCGTCATCAACCGGAACAACCGCCTCAAGCGGCTTCTGGACCTGGGCGCGCCGGAGATCATCGTCAACAACGAGAAACGGATGCTGCAGGAGGCCGTCGACGCGCTGTTCGACAACGGCCGCCGCGGCCGCTCCGTGACGGGCCCGGGCAACCGGCCGCTGAAGTCGCTGTCCGACATGCTCAAGGGCAAGCAGGGCCGGTTCCGCCAGAACCTGCTCGGCAAGCGCGTCGACTACTCGGGGCGGTCGGTGATCGTGGCCGGCCCGAACCTGCGGCTGCACCAGTGCGGCCTGCCGAAGCTGATGGCGCTCGAGCTGTTCAAGCCGTTCATCATGAGCCGGCTCGTCGAGCGGAAGATCGTCCAGAACATCAAGGCGGCGAAGAAGTACGTCGACTCGATGGAGCCGGAGGTCTGGGACATCCTCGAGGAGGTCATCGCCGAGCACCCGGTGCTGCTGAACCGGGCGCCGACGCTGCACCGCCTCGGCATCCAGGCTTTCGAGCCGGTGCTGGTCGAGGGCAAGGCGATCCAGGTCCACCCGCTCGTCTGCCACGCGTTCAACGCCGACTTCGACGGCGATCAGATGGCTGTGCACGTGCCGCTGTCCGCCGAGGCCCAGGCCGAGGCGCGGGTGCTGATGCTCAGCTCGAACAACATCCTCTCGCCGGCCGACGGGCGCCCGCTGGCGACGCCGTCGCAGGACATGGTGCTCGGGCTCTACTTCCTGACCTACTCGCCGGAGGACCTGACCAAGGCCGACCCGGCCAAGCTCGACCCGCGGCCGAAGCGGTTCGCGTCCGAGGAGCAGGTCGAGCTGGCGCTCGAGTCGAAGCAGGTCGAGCTTCAGGACACGATCGAGTACCGCCGCGGCGAGGAGCTGATCGTCACCACGCCGGGCCGGGTCATCTTCAACGAGGACGTCGCCCGAGCGGTGCGCGACCTGCTCTCCGAGGACGACTCGCTCGACGTCCCGTTCATCAACCGCACGATGGCCAAGCGTGAGGCCGGCGAGTTCATCTCCGAGCTCGTCGACCACTTCGGCGCGGCCACGATCGCGGGCGTGCTCGACACGATCAAGCGGCTCGGCTTCAAGTACGCCACCCAGGCCGGCATCACGGTGTCGAAGAACGACATCGTCATCCCGTCCAACAAGGAAGAGATCCTGGCCGGCTACGAGGAGCGGGTCGCCGAGGTCGAGGCCCAGTACGAGCGCGGCCTGATCACGGAGGCCGAGCGGCACGAGTCGATCGTGAACATCTGGACGGAGGCGACCGACACCGTCGCGGACGCGATGGAGAAGACGCTCTTCGAGCTCAACCCGGTGTTCATGATGGCCAGCTCCGGCGCCCGTGGATCGTTCAAGCAGATCCGCCAGCTCGCCGGCATGCGCGGCCTGATGGCGAATCCGAAGGGTGAGATCATCGAGCGCCCGATCAAGGCCAACTTCATGGAAGGCCTGTCGGTGCTCGAGTACTTCATCTCGACCCACGGCGCCCGCAAGGGACTTGCCGACACCGCGCTCCGCACCGCCGACTCGGGCTACCTCACGCGTCGCCTCGTCGACGTCGCGCAGGACGTGATCGTCCGCGAGCTCGACTGCGGGACGGAGGAGTTCATCGAGGCGCCGGTCTTCCTGCCGGACGGGCTCAACCGCTCGGCCGCGGGCCGGATCGTCGCGCACGACGTCTACAAGGCGCTCGCCTCGGGCAGGCCGGGTAAGACGAAGCTGCTCGAGAAGGGCGAGGAGCTGACGATCTCGCGCCTGCGGGCGCTGGTCGATGAGCTCGGCGACGAAGCCCAGGAGGCGACCGTGCCGGTGCGCTCCGTACTCAAGTGCCGGGCCGAGGTCGGTCTCTGCCGCGCCTGCTACGGCACCTTCCTCGCCAGCGGCGAGATGGCCGAGATCGGCGACGCGATCGGCATCATCGCCGCGCAGTCGATCGGCGAGCCGGGCACGCAGCTGACGATGCGGACGTTCCACACGGGCGGTGTCGCCGGCGCCGACATCACGCACGGTCTCCCGCGCGTGGTCGAGATCTTCGAGGCGCGGAACCCGAAGGGTGCCGCGCGGCTCGCAGACCAGGCCGGCACCGTCCAGATCGAGCAGACGGACCGCGGCCCGCGCGTCCTCGTCCACCCGGACGCGGACCCGAAGGCCGAGGAGGCGCCGGAGCCGGTCGAGTACCTGCTGCCGCGCCGCACCCGCCTGCTCGTGACCCAGGGCCAGCGCGTCGAGCCGGGCGACCCGATCGACGAGGGCTCGCTCAACCCGACCGAGCTGCTCGAGCTGCACGCCCGCGGCGGCCGCGGCTCCACGCCGACCGAGCTCTACCTCGTCGGCGAGGTGCACAAGGTCTACAAGTCGCAGGGGGTGGACATCCACGACAAGCACATCGAGCTGATCGTCCGCCAGATGCTGAAGAAGGTGCGCGTCGAGAACTCCGGCACGACCGACTTCCTGCCCGGCCAGATGGTCGACCGGGTGGCGGTCGAGCGGGAGAATGCACGCGTGAAGAAGGAGAAGGGCGAGCTCGCGACCTACGAGCCGCTGATCCTCGGCATCACGAAGGCGTCGCTGGCGACCGAGTCGTTCCTCTCGGCGGCGTCGTTCCAGGAGACCACCAAGGTGCTCACGGACGCGTCCATCGAGGGCAAGATCGACCGCCTGCTCGGGCTGAAGGAGAACGTGATCATCGGGAAGCTGATCCCGGCGGCCACCGGGCTCAAGCGCTACCGGACGATCGAGATCGGCCCGTCCGACGCGGTTCCGAAGGAGGCGTACCAGCGCGAGGCGGTGCTCGCGGCGCTCGAGGAGATCGGCGACGGCGCTGCCGGCATCGACCTCTCCTCGCTCGGCATCGACTTCGGCGGCGAGCCGGGCTCGGACGTGGTGAGCTCGCACGAAGCCGGCGAAGCCGAGGAAGTGCCCGAGGTCGATTCCCCCTTGGACGGAGAGTAGGTAGCACGGGGGAAACGGCCGGTTTCCCCCGTGTGCCCCCTTCCCCTTCGTAGCGCGTTTCCTGCCGGCTGAGCTACGCCCGGGCCCAGCCCGGGCTCCCGGCGGCTGGAGACGCGTGGCGCAGGTTTTCAGTTGCTCAGACCCCGACGCATCAGGCACGCGTTCCCAGGGGCGGCGAAGCCGGAGCTTGCTCCGGCGTAGCTCGGGCCACTGGCCACGCGCTACGGGGAGGGAAGGGGGCTCATGGGGGAAACCGGCCGTTTCCCCCATGCTCAACCGTTGCCGTTGCTCGGGTCGTCGATGTCGGAGATCGCCGAGCCGAAGCCGTTGTCGCCGTTGAGCCGGCCGCCGTTCAGGGCTTCCTTCACCTGGCCCTTGCCGGCCTGCTTGGCTCGGTAGAGGGCGTGGTCGACGCGCCTGAAGAACTTCTCGGCGTCCTCGCGGCGGCCCTGCTGCTTCTCGAGCTCGCCGATGCCGCAGGAGAGGCTGATCTGGCCGACGGGCGGAATCGGCGTCGCCTCGATGTGCCTGCGGAGCCGGTCGTAGAACATCCGAGCCTCGTCGATGCCGGCCTCGGGGAGGATGACCGAGAACTCGTCGCCGCCGAACCGCGCTGCGATGTCTGCCGCCCGCAGCACGTCTCGCATCCGGTCGGCGACGCCGGCGAGCGCCGCGTTGCCGGCCAGGTGCCCGAGACGGTCGTTGATCTGCTTGAAATCGTCGAGGTCGAAGACGACGAGAGCGAGCTTGCGGTCGTAGCGGCCGGCGCGCGCGACCTCGCGCTCGAGCGTCTGCTCGAAGTAGCGCGCGTTGTGGAGGCCGGTGCGCGCGTCGAGATCCGCGAGGCGACGGGCCTCGAGGTACCGGCGGGCGTTGTCGAGCGCGGGGCCGGCGCGGGAGGCGAGATCCTCGAGCGCGCGCTGGGTCTCCTCGGGGAAGGGCCGCAGCTCGTCGCGGGAGAAGACGCTGAGCACGCCGATCCGTCGATTGCGCGCCTCGATCGGCACCTGCAGGCTGAGCGCGACCGGCGGCGGATCGACACCGGCGGTCGACGGGATCGCGGCGTAGGAGATCGTCAGCGACTGGACGCGGCCGCTGCCGGTGCGCTGGTCGAGCTCGAGCTGCGTCATCTCCTCCTCGGAGAGCCCGGCGCCCCTGGTGATCGGCTCGCCCTCCGCGTCGAGCGCCGTGATCAGCGCCGCGTCGACGCCGTCGAGCGCGGAGGCGGCGTCGAGCGTGCGGCGCATGACCTCCTCGATCTCGATCGTCCAGGCGAGCTCGCCGAGGTAGCGGGAACGGCGGCTCTCCTCCTTCGTCCGCTCGAGCTCCTCCTGGAGGCTCTCGCCGAGCTGGCGCATGCGGAAGTCCAGCTCGCGGACGAGCTCGGAGACACGCTCCTCGGGGCTCCGACCCCGCCGCAGACGCCGCAGCAGCATCACGCCGCCGCCGGCCGCGACCAGCGCGGCGCCCACGGCGACGCCTGCCGCGATCCCGACCGTTTCCCATGCCACGTAAAAGAGCCCGATCACCCCGTTTTCTCCCTTGGCCGCCGCGATGCGGGAGACCGGACTCACTGTAGTAGTGAAGTCGCGACCTTCATAGACCCCGAAACAGCCGGCAGGGCAGAGGTTTTGCGGCTGACGTCGAGGGTTCGCTACCATGCAGAGTCCTGGGGTTGGCGGGGTTCCGCCCTGCCGACTCTTGTTGTGCGTAAGGAGACAGAAGACTTTCCATGCCTACGGTCAATCAACTCGTTCGCAAGGGTCGCGTCACCAAGAAGGCGAAGGTGAAGACGCCTGCGCTCCGCGGCGCTCCGCAGAAGCGCGGCGTGTGCACCCGCGTCTACACGACGACGCCGAAGAAGCCGAACTCGGCGCTGCGCAAGGTTTCGCGCGTCCGGCTCACGAACGGCATGGAAGTCGGCGCCTACATCCCCGGGGAGGGGCACAACCTCCAGGAGCACTCGGTGGTGCTCATCCGCGGTGGGCGCGTCAAGGACCTTCCGGGCTTCCGCTACAAGGTGATCCGGGCCGCGCTCGACGCGTCGGCCGTCCAGGATCGCCGGCAGGGCCGCTCGAAGTACGGCGCCAAGAGGAGTTAACGCGATGCCCCGCCGTGCAGGAGCCCCGGTCCGGACGCTCGATCCAGACCCCGTCTATAGCTCGCGCCTCGTCTCGCAGATCGTCAACCGGCTGATGGTCGACGGCAAGAAGTCGACCGCCGAGCGGGTCGTCTACAAGGCACTCGATCGCGTCGGCGAGCGGACCGGCCGTTCGCCCGTCGAGGTGCTCGAGCAGGCGATCAAGACGGTCACGCCCGTTCTCGAGGTCAAGAGCCGCCGCGTCGGCGGCGCGAACTACCAGGTGCCCGTCGAGGTGCCGCAGCGCCGCGGCCGTACGCTCGCCGTGCGCTGGCTCGTCACCTACTCGCGCGAGCGGCGCGAGAAGCACATGGACGAGAAGCTCGCGGCTGAGATCCTCGACGCGCTCGAGCAGCAGGGCGGGGCGTTCAAGAAGAAGGACGACATGTACCGGATGGCGCAGGCCAACAAGGCCTTCGCGCACTACAGGTGGTAACGAACATGGCTACGCAGACAAAGACTCAGGTTGCGCTCGACCGCGTCCGGAACATCGGGATCATGGCCCACATCGACGCGGGCAAGACCACGACGACCGAGCGCATCCTCTACTACACCGGCCGCACCTACAAGATGGGCGAGGTGCACGAGGGCGCTGCCGTCATGGACTGGATGGTCCAGGAGCAGGAGCGCGGCATCACGATCACGTCTGCGGCCACGACGGCGTCCTGGCGCGATTTTCGCATCAACATCATCGATACGCCCGGGCACGTGGACTTTACGGTCGAGGTCGAGCGCAGCCTTCGCGTCCTCGACGGCGCGATCGCGGTCTTCGACTCCGTGGCCGGCGTCGAGCCCCAGTCCGAGACGGTCTGGCGGCAGGCGGACCACTACCAGGTCCCGAGGATCGCGTTCATGAACAAGATGGACCGCGTCGGCGCCGACTTCTTCGCGTCGGTGCAGTCGATGGTCGACCGCCTCGGCGCGCGGCCGGTGCCGGTGCAGCTGCCGATCGGCCGCGAGGACGACTTCCGCGGCATCGTCGACCTCGTCGAGATGCAGGGACAGGTCTGGACGGACGAGCTCGGCCAGCAGGCGGAGACGATCGAGGTCCCGTCCGAGCTGCTCGAGCAGGCCGAGGAGTACCACCACCAGCTCATCGACGCGGTCGCGGACCACGACGACGAGCTGATGGAGGCGTACCTGCTCGACGAGAGCTCGGTCACGCCCGAGATGCTCCGCCGCGCGCTGCGCAAGGCGACGCTCGACATGAGCGTCGTCCCGGTGCTCTGCGGCACGGCGTTCAAGAACAAGGGCGTCCAGCCGCTGCTCGACGCCGTCGTCGACTACCTGCCGAGCCCGCTCGACGTGCCGCCGGTGCACGGCGTCGACCCGCGCACGGAGCACGAGCTCTCGCGCCGCGCCTCGACCGAGGAGCCGTTCGCCGCGCTCGCGTTCAAGGTCATGTCCGACCCGTACGTCGGCAAGCTCACCTACGTCCGCGTGTACTCGGGCCAGGTCAAGTCGGGCGACCGCGTCCTGAACACGACCACCGGCAAGACCGAGCGAGTCGGCCGCATCCTCCAGATGCACGCGAACCACCGCGAGGAGCGGGACGAGATCGGCGCAGGCGAGATCGCCGCGATCGTCGGCTTCAAGAACACCACCACGGGCGACACGGTCGCGGTCGACACGGCGCCGATCCGGCTCGAGTCGATGACCTTCCCCGAGCCGGTGATCTCGGTCGCGATCGAGCCGAAGACGAAGTCCGACCAGGACAAGCTCGGCATCGGCCTGCAGCGCCTGGCGGAGGAGGACCCGACCTTCCGCGTCCGGACGGACGAGGAGACGGGGCAGACGCTCATCTCCGGGATGGGCGAGCTGCACCTCGAGATCATCGTCGACCGTCTGATGCGGGAGTTCTCCGTGGACGCGAACGTCGGGCGCCCGCAGGTCGCGTATCGCGAGACCGCCGGCAAGGCCGTCGAGAAGATCGAGGGCAAGTTCGTGCGCCAGACGGGCGGCCGCGGGCAGTACGGCCACGCCGTCATCAACCTCGAGCCCGGCGAGCCCGGATCCGGCTACGAGTTCCTGGACAAGATCGTCGGCGGGAAGATCCCGCGCGAGTACATCCCGGCCGTCGACCTCGGCATCCAGGAGGCGATGGAGTCCGGGATCCTCGCCGGCTATCCGGTCGTCGACGTGCGCGTGTCGCTGATCGAGGGCTCCTACCACGAGGTCGACTCGAGCGAGATGGCGTTCAAGGTCGCCGGATCGATGGCGTTCAAGAACGCGATGCAGCGCGCCAAGGCGAAGCTCCTCGAGCCGGTCATGTCCGTCGAGGTCGTGACCCCGGAGGAGTACCTCGGCGACGTGATGGGAGACCTCAACTCGCGCCGCGGCCACGTCCTCGGACTGGAGCCGCGCGGCAACGCCCAGGTCATCGCGGCGCGCGTCCCGCTCGCCACAATGTTCGGCTACGCCACCGACCTGCGCTCGACGACGCAGGGGCGGGCCACGTTCACCATGCAATTCGATCGCTACGAGGAAGTGCCTCAGTCGATCGCGGGCGAGATCGTCGACGCCCAGGGCTAACAAGGAGAAGAGAGGGAATGGCCAAGCAGAAGTTCGAGCGCAACAAGCCGCATCTGAACGTCGGCACCATCGGTCACATCGACCACGGCAAGACGACCCTGACGGCAGCGATCACGAAGGTGCTGTCCGAGCAGGGAGGCAACACCGTCGCACGCGACTTCGCGTCCATCGACAACGCTCCCGAGGAGCGCCAGCGCGGCATCACCATCAACACCGCGCACGTCGAGTACGAGACCGCGAACCGCCACTACGCCCACGTCGACTGCCCGGGGCACGCCGACTACATCAAGAACATGATCACGGGCGCCGCCCAGATGGACGGCGCGATCCTGGTCGTGTCGGCCGCCGACGGCCCGATGCCGCAGACGCGCGAGCACATCCTGCTCGCCCGCCAGGTCGAGGTGCCGTACATCGTCGTCGCCCTGAACAAGGTCGACATGGTCGACGACCCCGAGCTGCTCGAGCTCGTCGAGATGGAGGTGCGCGAGCTGCTCTCCAAGTACGAGTTCCCGGGCGACGACATTCCCGTCGTGCACGTCTCGGCGCTGAAGGCGCTCGAGGGCGACGAGGAGTGGACGCCGAAGATCCTCGAGCTGATGGATGCCGTCGACTCCTACATCCCGGAGCCGACGCGCGACGTCGACAAGCCGTTCCTGATGCCGATCGAGGACGTGTTCACGATCACGGGCCGCGGCACCGTCGTCACCGGCCGCATCGAGCAGGGCCAGATCAAGTCGGGCGACGAGATCGAGATCGTCGGGATCCACGACAAGACCGAGAAGACGGTCGTCACCGGTCTCGAGATGTTCAACAAGATCCTCGACACCGCGCAGGCCGGCGACAACGCGGGCGCGCTACTCCGTGGCGTCAAGCGCGAGGAGGTCGAGCGCGGCCAGGTGCTCGCGAAGCCGGGCTCGATCACGCCGCACACGCACTTCAACGCCGAGGTCTACGTCCTGTCGAAGGACGAGGGCGGGCGGCACACGCCGTTCTTCAACGGCTACCGGCCGCAGTTCTACTTCCGCACGACGGACGTCACCGGCTCGATCAAGCTCCCGGAGGGCCAGGAGATGGTCATGCCGGGCGACAACACGAACATGGAGATCGAGATGATCCAGCCGATCGCCATGGATCAGGGCCTCCGGTTCGCCATCCGCGAGGGTGGCCGCACCGTCGGCGCCGGCGTCGTCACGAACGTCATCAAGTAGGAAGGCTCGAGGAGAGACGTGGCGCAACAGAAGATCCGCATCAGGCTCAAGGGCTACGACCACCACCAGGTCGACAAGTCGGCTCGCGACATCGTCGAGACGGCGGAGCGAACCGGCGCGACGATCACCGGCCCTGTGCCCCTGCCCACCGAGAAGAACGTCTACTGCGTGATCCGAAGCCCGTTCAAGGACAAGGACTCGCGCGAACACTTCGAGGTGCGCACGCACAAGCGGCTGATCGACATCCACAGCCCGACGCCGAAGACCGTGGACTCGCTGATGCGCCTCGATCTCCCCGCAGGCGTCGACATCGAGATCAAGCTGTGAAAGGCATCGTCGGCAGAAAGCTGGGCATGACCCAGGTCTTCGACACGGAGACCGGGGTCGTGACGCCGGTGACGGTGATCCAGGCTGGTCCCTGCCCGGTCGTCTACGTCAAGACGGTCGACACGGATGGCTACGACGCCGTCCAGCTCGCGTTCGACCAGGTTGCCGAGCGCAAGCTCTCGAAGGGCGAGCTCGGCCATCTGCGCGCGAACGGCGTCGCCGAGCCGCACCGGAAGCTGGTCGAGTTCCGCGGCCGCTCCGAGCTGACCGTCGGCGAGACCGTCACCGTCGAGGCCTTCGAGCCCGGCGACACGATCAAGGTCTCCGGGGTCTCGATCGGCAAGGGTTTCGCGGGCACGATCAAGCGCCACAGGTTCCACCGCGGCCCGAAGTCGCACGGTTCGCACAACATCCGCAAGCCCGGCTCCGTGGGTGCGTCGGCGACACCGTCGCGCGTCTTCAAGGGCGTCCGGATGGCCGGCCGCCTCGGCGGCAAGCGCGTCACGCAGGTCGGCCTCGTCGTCCACGACGTCGACGCGGAGAACGGATTGCTGCTCGTCAAGGGCGCGGTGCCCGGGCCGAAGAACGCGGTCGTCGAGGTGAGGGAGGAGAAGGCGCATGCCAAGCGTTAAGGCTCCTCTGCTCGACAAGGCGGGGAAGGCCTCGAAGCAGGTTTCGCTCGACGACGCCGTCTTCGGCGCCGAGGTCAAGCCGCATCTCGTCCACGAGGCGGTCCGGGCCGAGCAGAACGCCAATCGCGCCGGCACGCGCGGCGCGAAGAGCCGCGGCATGGTCTCGGGCGGCCGCTCGAAGCCGTGGCGCCAGAAGGGCACCGGCCGCGCCCGCATCGGCACGAGCCGCGCCCCGCACTGGACGGGCGGCGGCGTCGCCTTCCCGCCGCAGATGCGGAGCTTCGCGTTCAAGGTCAACCGCAAGGAGAAGCGGGCCGCGCTGCGCGCCGCGCTCTCCGCGCATGCCTCCGAAGGCACGCTCGCGCTCTTCGACGCGGGTTCGTTCGACGCGCCCTCGACGCGTGCAGCGGCCGAATTGATCACCGCCTGGGAGAAGGACTACCCGGTGGTCGTCGTCCTGACCGCAGACGAAGAGGTCGCGCACAAGTCGTTCCGGAATCTCGCCTGGACGGCCGTCACGACGCCGGAGGAGCTGGAAGTCTCCGCCGTCGTCTGGGCCCGTGCGCTGCTCGTCTCCGAGACCGCGCTGCCGATCGTCGAGGCGCGCGCCGGCAAGGCCAAGGTGACGGCATGAGCTTGCACCCGAACGAAGTCTTGATCCGCCCGATCGTCTCCGAGAAGAGCTACAGCCTGATCGCCGACCGGAAGTACACGTTCCACGTGCACAAGAACGCACACAAGACGCAGATCCGCCAGGCGGTCGAGCAGCTGTTCGAGGTCCACGTGACGGCGATCAACGTGTCCAAGGTGCAGCCCAAGGCGAAGCGCCGCGGGACGACCAAGGGCTACCGCCCGGGCTTCAAGAAGGCCATCGTGCAGATCCGCGAGGGCGAGACGATCCCGATCTTCGAGGGGGCTCAGCTCTAAGCCATGCCTGTGAGGAAATACAAGCCGACCAGCGCCGGCCGCCGGTTCATGTCGGTCTCGACCTTCGACGAGGTGACGAAGACCGAGCCCGAGAAGACGCTGACCGAGCCGCTGAAGAAGAAGGGCGGCCGCAACGTCTACGGCCGCGTGACCACGCGCCACCAGGGCGGCGGGCACAAGCGCCGCTACCGCGTGATCGACTTCAAGCGCCGCAAGGACGGCGTCCCCGCCAAGGTCGCGGCGATCGAGTACGACCCGAACCGGTCGGCCCGGATCGCGCTGCTGCACTACGCCGACGGCGCGAAGGCGTACATCCTGGCGCCGGCCGGGCTGCGCGTCGGCGCGACGGTCGAGTCGGGCCCCGAGGCGGACATCCGCCCCGGCAACAGCCTGCCGCTCCAGAACATCCCGACCGGCACGCTCGTCCACAACGTCGAGCTGAAGCCGGGTCGCGGCGGGCAGATGGCCAGAAGCGCCGGCTCGGGGATCCAGCTGGTCGCCAAGGACGATCCGTACGCCGTGCTGCGGCTTCCCTCGGGAGAGCTGCGCCGCGTCCCGCTCGTCTGCCGCGCGACCGTCGGCCAGGTCGGCAACACGGACCACCAGAACGTCACCATCGGCAAGGCCGGCCGCAGCCGCTGGCTCGGCAAGCGCCCGGCCGTCCGCGGCTCGGCGATGAACCCGGTCGACCACCCGCACGGCGGCGGCGAGGGCAAGTCGAAGGGCGGCCGCCATCCGGTCACCCCGTGGGGCGTGCCGACGCTCGGCAAGCGTACCCGCAAGAAGCACAAGGAATCCGACAAGTTGATCGTCCGCGGCCGTCGCCGCGGCAAGGAGAAGCGCTAAATGGGTAGATCCATGAAGAAGGGGCCGTTCGTCGAGGAGCGGCTGATGAAGCGGATCGAGTCGATGAACGCGTCGGGCTCGAAGTCGATGCTCCGAACCTGGTCGCGGACCTCCACGATCTTCCCGGAGATGGTCGGCCACACGATCGCCGTCCACGACGGCCGCAAGCACGTGCCCGTGTTCGTGACCGAGCAGATGGTCGGCCACAAGCTCGGCGAGTTCGCGCCGACGCGGCACTTCCGCGGCCACTCCGGCGACCGCCAGACAGCGGTGAAGAGGTAGGACAGTTGCCCACGACGACCGAGAAACGCGAAGTGCGCGCCCAGGCGAAGTGGGTGCGGACGTCCGCCCGCAAGGCGCGGCTCGTCGCGGAGCACATCCGCGGCCGTCCCGTCGCCGAGGCGCGCGCCGTCCTCGCCTTCACGCCGCGGGCTGCCGCCCGGGAGATGGAGAAGGTGCTGCGCTCGGCCGTCGCCAACGCCGAGGCGAACCACGGCCTGCACGGCGACGACCTCGTCGTCCACGCCGCCTACGTCGACGAGGGCCCGACGCTCAAGCGCTGGCGCGCCCGCGCGCGAGGCCGCGTCGCCCGCATCCGCAAGCGCACCTGCCACATCACGGTGATCCTCGAGCAGTCGCCCGAGGCGCTGAAGCGGGCAGAGACGACGAGGAGCCGCCGCCCGACGGTGCGCCGCTCGAGGTCCGCCGAGACGCAGGCGCCGAAGGCCGAGGCGCCCGTCGCGACCGCGACTCCGGAAGCGCCGGCGACCCCGGCCGAGCCGGCAGCAGAGACGAAGCCGAAGCGCCGGGCGCCAGTCCGCCGCAAGAAGAAGACCGACGAGGGGAGCGAGAGCTAGTGGGTCAGAAAGTCCATCCGGGCGGGATGCGCGTCGGCGTGATCCACGACTGGAAGTCCAACTGGTACGTGTCGAACAAGGACTTCGCGGGCGCGTTGCTCGAGGACGTCCGCATCCGCGAGCACATCTACAACAAGCTCTCGCACGCGGGCCTGTCGGACATCCTGATCCGCAAGGACAAGCAGCGGATCACGATCGACATCTACACGGCTCGCCCGGGCATCGTCATCGGCAAGTCGGGCGTGGAGGTGGACGCGCTGCGCAAAGAGGTCCACGGCATGACGCACAAGAACGTCCAGATCAACATCAACGAGATCAAGCGGCCCGAGCTCGACGCGAAGCTCGTCGCCCAGTCGATCGCGGAGCAGCTCCAGAACCGCGTCAGCTTCCGGCGCGCGATGAAGCGCTCGCTCGCCTCGGCGATACGGTCCGGCGCGCACGGCGTGAAGGTGCAGTGCGGCGGCCGCCTCGGCGGCGCGGAGATGAGCCGGTCCGAGAGCTATTCGGAGGGGCGCGTCCCGCTGCACACGATCCGCGCCGACATCGACTACGGCTTCGCCGAGGCGAAGACGACCTTCGGCCGCATCGGCGTCAAGGTCTGGATCAACAAGGGAGAGATCATGCCGGAGGGCTTCGAGGGCATGACCGGAGGCCGCGAGCTGCGCCTGGGCGACCAGGACCAGGCCCGCCGCCGCCGTGGCGCCGGCAGCGCGACCGAGGGTCTCGGCCAGCGCGAAGGCCGCCGCGGCCCCGACCGCGAGGGTCTCGGTCCGGTGCGCCGCCGCCGGCCCGGACGCGGAGGCGGCCGCCCGCGGGGACGCGCGCCCGAGACGACCGAACAGCCCACGGTGCAGGCTCAGCAGCCTGAACAGGCGGCTCCGGCCAAGGCCACGCCGACCCCGACGCCGGAAGTCAACGAGACCCCGGTCGCCGAGGCCACGCCCGAGACGACGGAAGGGACTGAGTCGTAGTGCTCCTCCCCCGCCGAACCGCATTTCGCAAGTACCACCGCGGCCGCCGGCGCGGCACCGCCAAGGGCCAGCTCTCCGTCCAGTACGGCGACTACGGCCTCAAGGCGCTCGAAGCCGGCTGGATCTCCAACCGGCAGATCGAGGCTGCCCGTATCGCAATGACTCGCAAGATCAAGCGTGGCGGCAAGGTCTGGATCAACGTCTTCCCGGACAAGCCGTACACGAAGAAGCCGGCCGAGACGCGCATGGGCTCCGGCAAGGGCTCGCCCGAAGGCTGGGTCGCGGTGATCAAGCCCGGGCGCGTCATGTTCGAGCTCGCCGGGGTTCCCGAGCCCCTCGCCAAGGAGGCCCTGCGTCTCGCAGGCAGCAAGCTCTCGATCAAGTCAAAGGTCGTCCAGCGCGAAGCCGAGCTCTTCGACTAGGACGGGGGTGGAGGAAACCGATGAAAGCCAGCCAGCTACGCGACATGACGGACGACGAGCTCGACAAGAAGATGGCCGAGACGCGCCACGAGCTCTTCAACCTGCGGTTTCAGGCGTCGACCGGCGCGCTGGAGAACTCCGCTCGGATGCGGCAGGCCCGGCGTGAGATCGCGCGGATCCTGACGATCCGCCGCGAGCGCGAGGCCAGCTTGGAGAGGAAGTAATGGCAGAGAAGAAGCCCAAGAAGAACGACGAACAGCCCGAGACCGAGGTCGAGCAGACTCCCGCCGGGGGGTCCGCGGCCGACCAACCGGTCGCCGAGGAGAAGCCGAAGCGCTCCCGCAAGAAGGCCGAGGAGCCCGTCGCCGAAGAGGCCGCGGCCGAGCCAGAGGCAGAGGTCGAGGAAAAGCCGAAGCGCTCGCGCAAGAAGGCCGAGGAACCGGTCGCCGACGAGGAGGCGCCCGTCGAGCCCGCGCCCGAGCCCGAAGCTCCGGCCGAGGAGCCTGCGCCGGAACCCGTCGCCGAGGCCGAGCCGGTGTCGGCGGAAGAGCCCGCTGCCGAGGAAGCGCCTCCTGCGGAAGAGCCGGTCGCCGAAGCGGAGCCCGTCTCCCAAGAGCCGGTCGCCGAGGAAGCGCCGGCCGAGGAGCCTGCAGCCGAAGCCGCGCCCTTTCCAGCACAGTGGGATCCGAAGCTTGGAATTCACGTGACTTGAAGTCGCGGC
>JADMIO011538812.1_pt1 | contig 45770 bp, 60 predicted proteins | sample 8958161 | NCBI WGS metagenome assembly JADMIO01 (sample SAMN16585339, study PRJNA669376) | soil metagenome | isolation source: Crop rotation soil | place: USA: Cullars Rotation, Alabama | collected 2011
GCGACAACTTGTCCACGTGGAATTCTAAGCTTAGGATCCCAATGTGCTGGAAAGTGCTGATTGAAAGAAATGGAGTTTCAGAAAGAGACACGGTTTTTAACGGATTTCGTACAAGGATCAGCGATTTGAAAAGAAAGCATTTTTTAAACATCCGCACCGTTCAAAAAGACTTTACAAATCAGTTTGGAAGATCATCAAAATTCAATGTCCATTACCTTATGGATTCAGATAAGCAAACAGCAAGATTGCTTTATGAAAAATTAAATCAGTGATGTTTACCAGCGTTCGTCAAGATAGCAGCTTTGTTGCGACGCTCCGTTTAACTGTAGTAACACGGATTAACAGGGAAAAAATTAATGACATGAAATATTACGATTACGACAAAGCTATAAAGCTTATCGAAGAGAATAAAGAGAGCCTTAACTGTGCGATGATGGGTATGCACGAAGATTGGTTTTGGACAGGTCAAACGGTTTGGGAAAATGGTGAATTTACCAGAAAGTTTATTTCAAACTCAGATGCGCAAGACTTACTTCAAAAATGTATTGACGCACGAAATGAAGGAATGTCATTATTTAGTGATGAGTGGAAACAATTCGAGGATTGTTTTATTGGCGGAATCATGGGAAGTAATTGGGCAACCCCTGTAATTAAGTTTGAATTTAACGACGGATCTGAAAAGTTTTTAGAATGTTGCTATGGTGTTCAGGATATTCCGTTGGCCGATAAAATAGAAAAGCAAATTACTTGGACTTCGGGTTGTTTATCTGAAGGTGTGCAAGAGAGAATCGCGCCAATATCTGCTGAATAGAATTGGTGCAGTACAAGAGTGCGACGCAACGGAAGATCATAGTAGCAATGCAGCTGGGTAAATAAAAAAACTATGACTAAAAAGAAATTAGATCCCGATAAGGTAAACAAAGTAAAGCAGTTAAGAGGTCAGGGATTAAGTTGGAAAAATATCTGGTTAGAAACCGGGATACGTCCTGAGATAGCAAAAAGAGTAAGGTGTTATAAAAACACAGTTACCGTTACTCAAAACACTTTCAAATGGTCTATGTACCCAAATGGAGTTTATTAAAATGAAATACAGAGAATTTTTAAAGGCAAAGCAGCACTCGAATATAAACTATGGAATTGAGCCAAATTTCATTCCTGATTCGATGTTTGGATATCAAAAATACGTCTCAGAGTATGCCATTAAAAAAGGCAGGTGCGCTGTGTTTCTTGATACGGGCCTGGGAAAAACGCTGATCGAATTAACAATCGCAAAAAATTACATACAGCACACAAATAAGCCGGTCCTGATAATTACTCCTTTGGCGGTTGCCTTTCAATTTATCAAAGAGGCTGAAAAATTCGGGATTGATGATATCAGCTATTCAAAAGATGGCACTTATAAAACTAAGATAGTTGTCTGTAATTACGAAAGGCTTGAACACTTTAAAGAAACAGATTTTGATTGTGTAATTCTGGATGAAAGTTCTATCCTTAAAAACTTCGATGGTGCTATCCGAAATCACATAACAAGTTTTCTGAAAAAAGTAAAGTACAGATACCTATTCACCGCGACACCTTCCCCGAACGATTTTATTGAACTAGGTACCAGCTCCGAAGCTTTAGGGTATTTAGGATATACCGACATGCTTACAAAGTTCTTCACTAATAATGAGGACACCATAAGTCCAATGAATATCGGAACGGAATGGATATTAAAAGGCCATGCAAAAGATAACTTCTTTAAATGGGTGTCCGGATGGTCCATCTCAATGAGAAAACCATCTGATTTAGGATTTGACGATAGTAAACACGTATTACCTGAACTGATCACAAACTACCACTCTGTAAAGAACGAAAAGAATTTAGTCGTTAATGGTCAGATTCAACTTTTCAACCAGGTAGCCAAAAGACTGACTGAAATAAAAGAGGAAAATAAACTTACGATCGAGAACAGATGTAAAAGAGCCGTTGAATTAACCGTCGATCATCCGACCTCTGTTTATTGGTGTAACCTTAATGCTGAAGGTGATTTAATTCAGGAATTAGATAAAGATTCTTATCAGATAAAAGGCAGTATGGACCTTGACAAAAAGGAAGAACTATTAATTGGGTTTTTTCAAGGTGAAATAAACAAGCTGATCACTAAGCCAAAGATGACCGCTTTCGGATTAAATTGGCAGCATTGTAACCACACAGTTTACTTTCCTACGTTTTCTTATGAACAGTATTACCAAGCGATAAGAAGATTTTGGCGGTTTGGACAGAAACGCGACGTAATAGTTGATCTTGTTTTTTCGGACGGTCAGAAAAGAGTTTTGGATAGCCTGATGGCAAAGACAGAAAAAGCCAATGAGCTGTTCACGAAACTTAATAGCAGTCTTCATCAGAAGTATGACGTGCAGATAAAAGAATTTGATAAGTCTATAACACTCCCAACATTTTTAAAAGCAGTATGATAAAAGAGCAGTTAATAACAGACCGTTACGGGATCTACAATTCGGATTGTATGTATGTGATGCCGACACTTCCTGATAGGTCGATTGATCTTTCCGTTTATTCGCCACCCTTCGCAGGCCTGTATAATTATTCCAGCTCCGAAAACGATTTCTCAAACTGTGAAACAAAAGAACAGTTCCTTCAACATTATGAATTTTTGATCGAGCAGGTAAGCCGGGTAACCAAACCAGGGAGAATTACGGCGGTCCATGTAACAGATATTATGAACTCAAAGACTGGTGAATTGTGGGACTTCCCTAACGCGGTAATTGAACTGCATAAAAAATACGACTTCAAATATCGCAACAGGATAACAATTTGGAAAGAGCCTTTAAAGGTCAGGATGCGGACAATGGTACGATCATTAATGCACAAGTTAATAGTCGAAGATTCTACAGAATGTTTTACAGCAATGCCTGACTACGTATTAATCTTTAAAAAGAACGGGGTTAATGAAGTTCCCGTTACTCATCCAGTTGGATTAAAAGACTATGCCGGGGCCACCCCAATACTTCCTGAAATGCTCGAGAAGTACGGAACGATCGAACAATTAAAATCAAAGTACAAAGATTGGAAGGACCCGAAAACAAATAAGCTTTCTCATATTATATGGCAGCGATATGCCTCTAGTGTTTGGGATGATATCAGAATTGATGAAGTTCTGCAGTACAAAGAAAGCAAAGATGAAGACGATGAAAAGCACGTTCACCCTTTACAGTTAGATGTGATTGATAGGATAGTGGAACTGTATTCAAATCCTGGTGAAGTTGTGTTAACTCCTTTTGCCGGTGTAGGAAGTGAAGTTTATTCACCTGTGTCAATGGGAAGAAAAGCAATAGGAATAGAACTAAAGGACAGTTACTATAAACAAATGATTAAAAATTTGGTCGGTGTTGAAAACAGATTTGCCAACACAAGACCGATAGAACTTTTCGCATAGGTTTTTATCGCGTTTTAACCATTCACTTTTCAGGAGTGAAAAATAAAACGGCTCAGTTCATTCAAATACATTTCAGACGATAAGTGTTAGCAATGTCTACCCTGACAACTAATGACGGGAAAGCGAAAAGCTCAAAAGGCCGATTGTATTAGTCTGGATAACGCAGGCCCGGCTGCTGGAAAGAATGGAAACTGAATGAAATAACCCCCTGAAAATGACTTAACAAAGGGTTATTTACCTAGAAAGTAATAAGAATGTATTCTTTTAATCGGAGTACAAAGTTAATACTTTCCCGGATGTAATGGGTGTGTCTAAAATTTACTCAATATGGAAGATCGGGAACGCGAATTCAGAAATAAAGTAAACCTGTTAATTTCTTTTCCTTATGATATAAGGCAAGATTTCATCCAGTATTGGACTGAACCTAATCGATCAGGAACCAAAATGAGGTTTGAACTGGAAAGAACCTGGGATTTATCCAGAAGGCTTCACCGGTGGGCAAATACCCACTTCGCAAACAAAACGATACAGAACAGCAGTCAAAAAATAGCCCCGCAAATGCAGGAAAAAAGCCAAATAAAAGAGGTCGTGGAATTAGATCAGCTTTTACAGATTTATAAAAAGCATCCCACCTCTATCCGGTTTATTGAATTTGGAAAATGGTATGAATATCTGAAATCAGAAAAGCTTATGAAAGTATTTACCCGTGGAGAGGTCGATGAACTGAGAAATTGTTACCAAACTAATGATGAGTGCCGGTGCGCCTGTGTTCAAATTACGTTCAATGACTACGTAAAAAGCGGGATAACGTTTTCTGAAATTATGGGATTGAGAGAAAAATTAAGTTCAAAGGCATGATACCATTTGACGAGGTTTTATCTGCTTTAAAAAAGTCACCTGACCCGATAAGTGATATTTTAAGAAGTGCCGCATATTTTATACCCCTTCAGATGCTTTATTGTGACTTAGTAAAGAACAAAGATTTAAAACCGTTAAGTGAACTTTCAGAAACAGAAAAAAGAGATTACTGGAACCTGGTTGCAGGAAAAGACGAACCACAGCACGTGAAGATTTGGAAGTGTCAGAGTCTTTATGTTTATAACTGGATAACAAAATGAAGCAAGTCACTCTATCTACTGGAATCACCCCGTTGGTAAAATATACGGAACTATACAGAAGGATGATGTATGGGATAAGCGGCCACTCAATCTTAGTAAAAAGGAATAATGCCAATAAACACATAGTTATTCTTTGCGACGAAATTCAAAAGGAGTTCGGGTATAAAATACCATTTTGGGAATCAGTAAAAGCTATTGCAGTAAATTCAAATAAATGATTATGGATATAAATGAGGTCTTGGAAACAGCGCATATTTCTATTGATAACGCCACCTTAAAGGTGGTGGTGAAAAATGTTAAGGACTATGAAGTATTATTCCACCCAAGAGCATTGTCAGAACATGACAGTATCAGAGAGGTTGACCCTGCGTGGCAAAAAGAAATGGGATTCCCTGATTTTGTTATGTCGGTTAGTGTATGGAATGATAAATCGGCGTTGAACGTTTGGTGTACATGGCCTTTCGATTTTAAGGCTATATCTGATTGGCTAAAAACCTTTGAAAAATGAAAACGGTATCTCTATCTACAGGGGGTTTACCAGCGTTCAGTTCTTTGGGCATCGACATTGGCGACGCTCCGTTCAACATCAGTAACACAGATGAATAATGATTGAATTAACACCGATAAAACAAAAGGAAGCTAACGAGTTTGTGCGAAAATTTCACAGGCATCATAAAAAAGTTGTCGGAAGTATTTTTCAAATTGGTTGCAGTAAGGATGGGGAAATAGTTGGGGTGGTCATTGTTGGAAGGCCGGTATCGAGACATTTAGATAATGGATTTACGCTTGAAGTCAACAGGCTTTGTACAAATGGAGAAAAGAACGTGTGTAGTATGCTTTATTCGGCGGCATGGAGAGTAGCAAAGAATTTGGGATGGAAAAGACTTATCACATATATTTTAAAATCTGAACCGGGAACCAGTTTGCGAGCTGCCGGATGGAAGTGTTTAGGTGAAGTTGGTGGCGGCACATGGGATAGACGAAAACGTCCGAGGGTTGACACGCATCCTATAGAACAGAAACAATTATTTGAAGCGGCTTGTTGACACCCTAATCCAATCCCTTTGTCTTGACCAGGAAAATTTATTGATACTTAAAAAGCAATGATATGTTAGGGCAAAAATATATGCAACATTTACCGACTTGTAATAAAATGCAAGATTGGTCTGAGGCTGAAGACGCTTTTGCGGCAACGCCTGATTATCTACGTGATTTTAATTATTATATCGCAAGAGAAGAAATGGACGAAAAAAGAAACACTTGTACTTGTGGACTTGAAAAATTGCTGAATAGCGAACAGAACCCTGAAGAGTGCGACGCAAGTAAAGCCGATCAGGGCGAAGGTGCTGGCAAACAAATTTCTATGGCAACAAAATAAAGTAACATGGATATAGAACAAGGAAATAAATTGATTGCAGAGTTTATGGGATTTGTTCGCAAGGCGGGAGCGCTAGAACATTATTCCGTTCCGAAGGGGCAAGATTTGCATTACAAAGCGTTTACTCTTGATTTGAAAAAGATGACATACCACACCTCATGGGATTGGTTAATGCCAGTAGTAGAGAAGATTCAGTCGTTGGACTATTTTGTAAGTATTCTTGGTGATGGGAAATTACCAAATACAAAGGAACTGCCAGTTAACTACTGTAATATTTTTAAGTCTGGATTTACGACAGAGATACTTATAGATGGTGGCTTGATACCATCCAAATCCAAGATCGAATCTGTTTGGAAATCCATCGTTCAATTCATCCAATGGTACAACCAAGATGGCAAAATAAAAACTAACCCCGCATGAGAGTTCACTTTGGCAGCGCAGGAACTGAAAAGGTTATCCCGTTTAAGTACAGAGGGAAGCAGTACTATGCCGAAATACATTGCTTTTGCGGTTTAATGGTAAGTGATAAAAACAGGATGGGAGTTTTTGTTGACCATCCGGCACACACCTATGCAGCTAAAAAATTAGACGAGAAAAAAGAACTTAAAAACTAACCATGCTGACACAATCTGAAATAAGCGATCATTTAGTTAAAAAATATTATTGCGCTGACGACTTGATTATTTGTGAAGTTCTTTTTTTGAAAGGGGATGAAATTTATATCCAGAGTTATGACCCCGTAAACGGCAGGCCGCAATCAGTCTTTACAAAGAGCAGGCAAAAGGTTGGTGAAATCAGCGCAGACTTTTTCTGGAACATCAAGAAATTTTTAATAAACATACATGAGTAATTTAAGCCAACCTGAAATAGATGCGATTGACAAAGATGCGGAAGAAAAGTTTGGATTATACCCATTTGAAAAGGTGGCATACATAGCAGGGGCAACAGCCGAAAGACAGAGAGCAAAGGTACTGCTCGATGGTTTAAAGAAAATTGAGCAAATGCCTGACACCTATCGTTATTGGCAAACAATAGCCGAAATGAAAGAAATAGCAACCCAAACCCTCCACACCTATAACAAAAACAAGCCAAATGACAGAGAATAAAGCCATAGATATATTGAAGGATAATTTTTTCAAAGCCATTATCGAAAGTGGTCAGAATGAAAATTATGCAAAAGATATGTGGCTTTGTTGGTGGAAGTTGGCATCTAACGCAATAAAAAAAGGAATTGTTTCGGGGATGGAGGAATACGCCCAACAACAGCTTGCCCCATCGTTAGATGAAGGTGAAATTTTCGACAACTTAATTAAGCGGCATATTGAAAAGATGTGGGGTGGCTTGGAAATGGCAAGCGTTCAACATTTTCAAGAGACAGGAAAAGTAAATGGAAGTTTCAGGCTAAGGTTAATCGCAATGCTAAAGTTTTATGAATTTCATTTAGAGAGAGCAGCCCAAACAGATGTAGCCACAGATGATGATTGGATTAGTGTGGAAGATCGGTTGCCGGAAGTTGTTTACACAGATGACGATGGGTGGGAAACGTGCGGGTTTGTATTAGGCGCAAGGCGTAGTGATGGAGAAATTAAAGGTATTGTTTATTCCGCAGGAGTTGAGTACCTACCAAAAGAAAATAAATGGCGATTATACGGCGATTATTTATTAGCAAGGATAGATGTCACCCATTGGCGACCATTACCTAAACCCCCAAAACAATGAGCAAAAGCCTTGATGATTTAGCGGCTGACTTTGCAGATAAAGCAGCGTTCAGAGTTCCTTACGATGGAAGTAATAAATTCTATGACGATAATCATTATAAATGGGCAGTAGAGGCATTCAAAGCAGGCTACAAACAAAGAAACGATGAACTAGCCGAGTGGACCCAAAAAATGCGGGAAAGCAACTGCGTTTCCACTCCCCAGGAAGTTTTAAAAATGCTCGCAGAAGCCTTCCATCAAAAAAGTTTTGAAGATTTTGATACCAGGGAGCAGTCAATAGCCCTTTGGATGGCATCTAAAATTTAGTCCTGTACTCAACCCACCTTTCCCTTGATGAATAAACTTTCCACACTAAAATATCGGGAGCGGTATCATAAAACCTGTAATCCAGTTTAAAAACTCCGTTTGTAAATTCGTAAGGATAAACAACATCAGCCATAACAACTCTCTCACCCTGTTGAAAATGAAGTTCAACAATCCAAATATCTTCGGGTTTCGGACAGGAAAAAGCAACACCAACTACGCGGACACAATCACTTTTCCGGCACCCCATTAGAAGGAGTAACATTAAAAGACCTTTCACCACAGTCAATTCTTTTTGTTATAGAAACAGATATTTGAATTTCAGAATCTTCAAGTAATGGTCTTATGTATTTATTGAATGAGTCCAACGGTATTACTGGCCCGTATCTCATTGGAAGGAATAAATAACGAACATTAACTTTAGTTGGTGTATATACCTGAGTTGATAAAGAAAAAGGAAACATCATTACCAGTAAAAGAAAGATTTTCATATTCTTATTTTTTTAAAACCCGCTGTAGAAACAGCAGGACGATTGCTAACCACATAACTCACCATTAACTACATAAATATTGCTTGAATAAATTCGTGACCGAAGATGGCGGTTAAATCAACGTCAAGACCTGTCATAGTAAACGATCCTGAATTTGCTGAAATTCGCCTGCCTCTTACCAGTGTCACCGTTTGTCCGGTTAAAAGGTAAGAACCGGAATTAGCTGCGATCCTTTTTGAAACAATAAAATTTACACTCTGCCCCGTCAACGCAAAAGAACCCGCATCCGCACTAATGGTTCTTCCCTTTTGTAGATTTACCGATTGCCCGTTTATAACAAAGCTTCCGGAGTCTGCTGAAAATATCCTGGTTCGTATTAAAGTAGCCGCCTGTCCGGATAAAATGTAGCTTCCTGCGGTGGCTGAAATCAGGCGCTTAAACAGAAGATTGACTGATTGCCCACTCAGTGAAAAGCTTCCTGAATTAGCCCCTAAAATATGTTTAAAGAGAAGTGAAATGTTCTGCCCGGTAAGTGAAAATGATCCCGCATCCGCCGATAACTTTTTATTAGCTATCAGGTTTACGCTTTGACCATTAATTGAGAAAGATCCGGGGCTTGCCGTTAATATCTGGCTATATAAAAATTCAACGGATTGGCCCGTTATGGTGAAACTTCCGGAGTTGGCAGCAAGTATTCTTTTAAACAGAAGGTTAACCGATTGCCCGGTCAGAGAGAAAGAACCCGAATCAGCTGAAAGCCTGTGTTTAAATAAAAGATTAACGGACTGACCTGAAATAGTAAATGATCCTGAGTTTGCAGCCAAAACCTGATTATATGGAAAATTAACCGCCTGACCCGTTAAAGAGAAGGACCCGGAATCGGCTGCGATCTTTCGCTTGAAAAGTAGGTTTGCAGATTGTCCGGTGATAGAAAAACTCCCCGAATCAGCACTTATTTTTTTCTGCTGAGTAAGATTTATACTTTGGCCGGTTATCGTAAATGATCCGGCGCTTACTGTCATTACATAAGCAGCAAGACTAGCGCCTATGGCGCTTATTGGATTGGATGATATTGGCTGAAACCCTAACATTTACCATGAGATTATTATCACAATACCGTTACCGCCGTTTCCGCCACGACCTCCCGTTGTACCGGCGCCACCACCACCACCACCACATCCTATCCCTCCGTTTCCACCCGCCCCACCGACCTGACCATCTGCGCTGCCTCCGCCCGTTCCTCCAGTCATTATAAAGGGTTTCCAACATTGCACCCCCGCGCTGCCTGGTCCTCCAACGGCCGCACCTGAGCCCGCCCCACCACCAAGTAGATGGGAGGATGCAGGCGTAAAAGTTCCATCTGCAATATCCATCGCTGCTTGCAAGGTTAACGCTCCGCCTGCAAATCCCGTGTTTACGGTATTGACGCCACCGCCACCGGTTCCAGGAGAAATCGGTATTAAATTCCACGTTGCTGTTACACCTGTTCCTGCCGATCCAGTAGCCGCTCCGCCTGTTGGTCCAACTATGCCAACTGTAAACGTTGAAATTGAATAAGCCTGAGCCCAACCCTGCCTTGCCTTAGTTCCAATTGATGGAACCGATCCACCTGTGGCGTTTCCTGAGTTTGTTCCCGCAGCCCCACCGCCGGGAGCTGCATTTCCTGATTCTGCAAGTATGTTTGGAATTGTCGAACCGGCCGTTAGACCAACTCCGGTAGCGATATATGAAATTGTTCCCGCTCCCCCTGCCACTCCCGATCCTGTTCCCCCAGCTCCGCCTAATCCGACTGAAACTTTTAAAATATCCGGAAGTAAAAAAGCCGGGAAAATATGACAAGCAAGTGAACTGCAAGCCCCACCCGCACCGCCGCCCCTGGCACTTGTGGAAACTCCGGTAAACCCACCACCACCACCACCACCACCACCAATGAGCAACATATAAACCATTGTAACACCTCTAGGCTTTCTCCATTCCAGCCATTGAGTCGAGGCTCCCATTGGTCCGCCGAAAATCTGAACATCTCCGTTTACTCCGGGAGGAAGGAAGGGAAAATCTGTTGCTGATCCGTACATTATAAAAAGTTTACCATGAAATAATAATTACGATTCCCGGACCTCCATTGCCACCAGCACCGCCAGTTGTACCAGCGCCACCTCCTCCACCCCCTCCGCCTATCATCCCAATACCACCCTCTCCACCAATAGCGGCGTCATTCGCGCCGCCTCCACTGCCTCCTGTCATGATAAACGGTCTTGCTTTTTGAACACCTTGTAAACCATTATTACTACCAGCGGGTCCGCCTGGCAAATAAGAAGCCGCAGGCGTAAAATTTCCGTCAGAATAATCCATAGCAGCTTGTAGCGTAATTGCCCCACCTGCTGCATTGGCGCCCGTACTCCCGCCGCCGCCAGCCCCACCGGAAACAGGTATTGTATTCCAAACAGCAGTTAAATCACCTCCCGCGCCGCCAGTAGCCGCGCCACCTGTTCCTCCTGTTTGCCCTGCTGTAAAAGTTGAAATAGAATAAACTTGTGCCCACCCCTGAGCCGCTTTACTGCTAATCGTTCCGCCAGCGCCGCCTGCGGCTGAACCAGTTCCAGCGCCAGCCGATCCTCCCTGACCGCCAGCTCCTGATGTTGCTATTACATTTGGAATTGTCCCTAATGCTGTTAGCCCTACACCCGTTGACACTACTGAAGGTTGACCCGCATTACCACTAGCACCAGCGGCTCCGCCTGCACCGCCTGAACGTGGCCTGGCCAATAAAATATCTGGCAAGTGGTAGGCGGGAAAAATATGAAAAGCAATAGCACCACTGCCTCCACCAGCCCCTCCACCTCTGTCTGCCCCCGAAACTCCACTAAAGCCCCCTCCACCACCACCTCCGGCGGATATTAAAAGCATTGCCACCATCGTAATGCCCCTGGGTTTTGTCCACGTATATAGTGCTTCATTTGTTGCGTTTGCCGGGCCAGAATAAACCTGAACATCCCCATTTACTCCAGATGGAAGAAAATTGAAGTCACCTAAATATTGGCCGAAATACGGAAACATATTAGTAGTCCCCCCCGAACGCTGTTGCTTGCCACTGTTGATTAGTTGTTTGAGCTACGTGCTGAGAGACTAGTATGTGATCAGCCGATGTAATTGCGATATTCAACGGCACATCGTAGTAGTTCGTAGCGTTTGTTGAGTGGGAGGACGCTATTGCCGGCACCGAAATTTCTGCGAGCAATTGAGTATTACTTGAAGTCGTCGCGCCCGCTGCGCTTCCTTCAGTAGTCGCTACCGTTGAAATATAAATTCTTAAAGTAGTCGCAACTCCCGTAGTATTTGCCGCACTTGCTACTGTATTAAACCTCACTCTTTGGACAAAAGATCCGTTTGCTGCAGGATCGAAAACTCCATACATAACATCGGTTCCCGATCCTGCGCTAGTTCCATCAGATTTAACCTGTGCATTCGTTGTTGCTATTTTAGTTCTCCCTACGTGCGGTGTTCCCGGAACTATGAATTGATTATTTGCTGCGATAGTTTTATTTAGTGCTTACTTTACTCACACTAACCCTCTTTTTTAATAAGACCCTGACCAAAAATTATTTTTCATTACCATAACCTGAGTGACTAAATCTGCATGACTTGCAAGCGTTGCAGGCATTGTTACAAAAACATCCTTAGTGCCAGCCGAAAAACTCACAAGCGATCCAGAGTTACTACTTGCCAAAACTGTTTCCCTGGATAATGTATCTGTTCCCGCGTCTGTTACTTTCCCAATGCCCACTTCCCACTCACTTCCGGCAGTTATACAGTAATAGCAGTAATTACCGTCGCCAATTCCAGATACGAACGTGCGAAATCCGCTTGCTGCTCCGCCAAGATTAACGGTTCCCGTCCCTGTGGTTGTGGTTGTTTCCTTAACCCGGTCTGCATAGTATGCCATATTATACTAAGGTTAAAATACCAGTAGTAAAATCAATTGTGAATGTTTCTCCTGATGCCAAAGTGACATCGGAGCCGTAATCCCACCAGCCTATCAAAGGATCTGCGGGGCTTGAAGGATCATCGTTATAAATAACTACATAACGAAACGTAGCTACTGCGCCTGATGCTGTAAGCACAAGATCGTCCCCGGTCATAGTTACTGTTCCTGTTGTGTGTTCCCAGGTTATTCCGGTAACTACCCGAGAAGAAAGATTCGTGTATGAAATCTGCGTCAGGTTTGCAAGTACTGAATTTGTTGCTACTGGTGCATTAGCTGCGGCAGTTAACGCTACTGTTACTGTGCAGGTAGCATCAGATGTGAAGTTGTGAACACCTTTGCCGAGGTCTTCCGCGAACTGCTGAAATTTGTTGAAACTGGCCATTGTATTTTAGTTTAAAATGATTAATTATGTTTTATTGAAACGAAATGCAATTGTGACTTTTTTTATGCTACTGATGCTGTCTATATTAAACGCCCATATATCTCCCTCTAAAACTGTAGTTTGAAAACTTGTCAGACTCAAATCCTGATTTTTTTGTGCTGCAACTAATGTTGGCCTTTCACTTCCCGCAATTGTATCTGCAATCGTTGGAGCGAAATTTCCGTAACTGTCTTTCCAAACATCAACGACAATATCTCCAACAACATCTGCAAGGATTGTCCAACCTGTTACCGTTGCATTAAAACCCCATTCAACAAATCCTTTTATTCCAGTTGTAATAACTGAAGACCCTCCATCAATAACAAAATTTAATGAGCCTTCAGATGGCCCCGGCTCTCCCTGTGGCCCGGTTTCACCAATAGAACTTACCGCAACATCTATCTGGGTAGAAAAATCATCCACATCAATATCAACCGGAGCCGGTGTTGGTGTAATTACATTAATAACTATTGTGTCGCTCATCTGCTTATATCTTTTAAGATTCTCATTCTCCCCTTAACGTAAGTATTTGTAACCCCGCTTGCAAGAACTACCTGCATATCGTACTTATAAGTTCCCGGTGGGATATCCATTTCATCCCCGTCTTTTACTCCCATGTTTATCACGTTATTTGACCCTCCTGAAATAGTTATGCTTCCGTCATCAGTTGACCACTCTAAAACTATTCTTCGTGAGTTGGATGTGGTTCGGAATTGAATGCTTATTTCAGCTCCCGTAAAATCAACCGGATCGCCGTTCTGACTTATTTCAAAACTGTGTCCGTTGAATGTGTCACCTCTTAGGTGCGAAGGGAAATTATAGGTTCCAGGTGTCATAATGTTTAATTTAAGCTTCGTTTACAGACAAAGAACCGGTGGAATCCATTTTATACTGCTTTGCCGATGGCGGAGCTTCAGTTTCATAATACCTCCTTACTTCTACAATTCTATCTTCATCAAATTCTGAAAATGTAACGGAGTTGGATTGATTTCCTCCTAGTCCCACTATTCCTTTTGGTGTTTTTGCAATGGCGATAAATACGTGACCGCCTCCCGGCCTTTTGATCTTGACTATATCACCAAAGACCCATTCCTTCTTAGGAATAATATTAAATAGTGGCGCGGTTTTCAACGCCCTCAAAAGATCATACCTGTCAGCCGGATGTAAATCAATTGGCTTTCCTGAAATTCTTATCAGGTGATTTATAAAGACAGCGCACCAGCTTTGATCGTCGTTAGTGTAAATGTCAGATACGCCCAATCCTTTAGCCATGTCCATTATTACCGGATTATTATCAACGCCTGGAATTTCTTTAAGTCCTAAATATTGCAGTGCGGATGACACAAGTTTAGGTAGTAGGCCGACCGTCTCAATCCATTTGTATTTTGTTGGCAAAGGCATAATTTTAGTTTTTCTTCTTTCGTTTAAAGAATGAAAGGATTGTCGGCAGTAAGTCTACCAACAATCCAAGCCAGTCTCTTTTTGGTTTCTTTTTCATTTTTTCAATCCTTTCGCAAGTTGAATAAGCGTGACTGTGGAATTAACCCACATTAATCCATACTCTACGAAAGCCTCAACATCTTCGTTTGGAAGATCAAAGGTTTCTTTCGCGTGAGCAATCAGCTCTTGTCTTTCGTCTTCTGTCAAGTCTTTAAATTCCTTGACTACCATTTCCCTGTCAGCTACCACTTCTGCAAGCCCTCTGAACTCGTCAATAAATGCCAGAATATGGATAAGCTTGAACTTTCCTTTAATTGTTTTAGCCGCCTGAATAGGGAAAGAAATCGCAATATCTATAGCGGCCTTCAACGATTCTGTTCCGTAAGTTTCATTTGTCATAAACTTTATTTTTTGAGTTAATAATTACTAGAGTTCATATTACAGGTGATGACACACAGCAATCCAAAAAACAGTATCACAATCAATAATCCGATAAATCTTTTTTCGTCGCTATCCATCTTTTTTTTCCTCCTGTTTTCCGTTGTTTTGTTCAATGTAATCAGCTCTCTTTTGCAAAACCCTCTCAGCGGTTCCCAGGTACTTGTAGGCTATTCTCTGACCGCAGTAACCCAATACCAAAGACAATCCGTAAACGCCATACATATCATACCATGCTGGAAGCTTAAACCCGTTTTTAATTGATATGTAAATCCACAGTTCAAAAACAAGCCACACAAGAAATGAAACACAAACGCTATCCCATTCCTCTGCGATAAATGTTTTCCAAATCCTGTTTGGCGCAAACTCAGGAAACTTTACCCGTAGTGATCTTACTTTCTGCATGACATGGAATAGCATTCCGGTAATCATAAGAATCGTTGTTAGTATGTAAATCATAAACATGGTTTTTACTGATAATCTCTATCCTTCAATCCTTCAAGAAATATTATCTGCTCCTGCAACTCTCTTTTTTGTTTTGTCAGCGTAATTATTTGCTGCAAGTATTCCGTTTCCCTGTCCAAAAGCTCTTTTACGTCTGTTGGTTTTAAATTCTCCGGGTTCATTGATTTAAGATGCTTTAATTCTTTTTCCAATTCAATTATCTTTTGCTTGTACTCGTCGTTTAACTGACGGTAAGCGGCTATTATAACTTTAAATTCCTCTGCGTGTCCCCCCTTTAAGCCCAATATTTTTAATACTGCCGCCCACCATTCCATTTTTTCGTTTAAATCCTTTTTTAGAGTTTCACCGCGTTATGCAGCGTTAAATACCCGTCTGCCGCCTGTCCGTCATTAAATAGTGGTAAAGCCCTGTAACTGTCTTTTATTACAGCTTTCAAAGAATAGGTTCCAGTAGGTACGGTAGTAATTTTATAATGATCACTTATTGCGTAAACTCCTTTGAGTTGTCTAAGTGGTTTCCATTTACTATTTGCGCTCCAAACAACCTGACCTGAACTATTTCTTAACTCATACACAAGATTCAGCCTGTCATTATATACAGGTGAGTTGCCGAAATTTTCAGCCGTAAGCGTTATATCAAAATCAAACTCAGTGGATACTTTTAGCTGACCCTTGTTAAGAGAAATCTTTGCCCCTGCTTCTTCAACGGCCTCTTTAAATTGTGCGGTCGCTGTTGAATTATTCGGATAGTTTCCGTTGCCAACTGAAGTCGCATGATATTTTACTATCTGTGCTTTGAGATCATTTAAATCTCCACCCGGACCAATCGGCTCTCCCACAATGGGAGCTTCTTTCCAGCGTTCCATGATGATTTGATTGAACGGCCCTGAGTCTGAAAATGATCTTGTATTTTCTTCCAGGTAAGAGCGAACATAATTGTCAGGAGCCGCCCACTGATCCCGCCTCCATCCTATTTTACCCCATGCGTTTGATTTTGTAAGTGCATAGTAAGTAACCTCAGGAGGTGTCATTGTATGAGGGAGCCAGTTTGCATCATAGGCCGCGAATAAGATTACCAAAGGATAATTAGGAAAAGCATCGCAATGTATGTCGATCATCTTTTTGTAAGTAGCTACTGTTGGCCTTGTGCCTGCCGGGAATTCTGAAACGTTATTAAACAGACCTCCGTTATGCCATTCACCCCACTGTGCATAAAGACGGATATCAATATAATTTATGATGTCCTTATACCTTACTCCATTAAAAGAAGTTGTTTCAATATGATTTTCGACTAACTGATAAGCGTTTTGAATATTGGCTTGAAAAGATGGGCTGTTCCAGTTTGGTATCCACATTCCATTCTTTGAGAAATCTTTCACACTTTCTGCCTGCATTTGATTGTGCCATTTCTGACAATAGCGGGAAGAAGCACCTCCGTAATTTTCCAATGCAAGAAAATCATCTGAGTCACACACAGACATAAACCCTATTGACATTCCAGCGCCTTGTGAAATAGCTTTACGAAACTCATTGTCAAATCTTGTCCAGTCAACGGTTCCGTTCACTCCTTTTATGATATCAGTAAAGCAAAACCGGAAGTAATAGTCTTTCCATCCACCCGGAAAAGAGGCGTAGTTTTGTCCGTTCCAGTTTTCAAAACCTCCGAAATGCCGAAGTTTAAAAGCTTTGTTTTGAGTGAGCGTAAATTGATAAGTGTTCGCCGTTGGCGGCTCGACAACGATTTCTGGTTTTACTGTAATAGTTACTTCATCGGAATTTGTTGCATCGCTATTGTCTGTGATTGTAAGCCTCATTAAATACGTACCAGCAAGTAGATTTCTTAACGTCACTACAGAAGTAGTATCGTTAATAAGCGTTACTGTTGGGCCGGAAATTTTCGTCCATTTGAAAGATTTAATCTGTCCGTCAGGATCGGTGGAAAGTGATCCATCCAGGTTCAAAAATTCCAAAGGAAGTGTAACGGTTTGATCACTTCCGGCTTTTGCCACCGGAATAGTATTTATAGGAGGAATAATAACGTCTTTTTTTACTGTTATCGTTACCCTGTCAATGCTGGGCGTTCCAAACCCGCCAAGATTATCTACAACACGAAGCTCAAAAATGAACGTACCAACAGGCATTGTAACATTTGTTTTTGCCAGTGATGGGTTTTGAATCACAGCTCCGGACCCGCTTACTATCCTCCATGAGTAGGTTTTTATAGTACCATCCGGATCGCTACTCGAAGTACCGTCCAAGACAGCTACGCCCACTGTGGAATTAGCAGGAATGGTTATTGTTTGATCTGTGCCCGCATTAGCTACAGGAGGTTTGTTTTCAGGTGGCGTAGTCAGCGGAACAATAGTTTCTGAAATAACCGGATCGGGGACAGTTACCGTTACTGTGGAAGGCTGAGTGACTATGAATGTTTTTTGCATATAATTGATTTAAGGTATGTGTGGTAAAAATTTTAATCCCCTCATTAAAAACCTTCCGTCTAAAATTGGTGGAACAACTACTGCCGCGTTCACTGTTATCATTATTTGATCCGTATCCGTTAAACCCCCTGCATCTGAAACCTGTAACTGGAAAAAATAAACTCCTTCAATAAGATTATTCATGTTCGTTGTCGATCCCGTTGGAGTGGCTATAGTGGCCTGCGAAGGACCTGAAACCTGCGTCCATAAATAACCTGTTACAGCTACATCGTCTGTGCTTGACGTTCCGCTTAGATTTACACTGTTTGTCGGGAGTTGGATCGTTGGCGTTCCTGTAGTGATAATTGCCACAGGAGCATTATTAGAAGCAGCATTTACTATTATGGTAACATCGTCTTCATCAAATAATCCTGATCCGTCCGTTACCCTTAACCTGAAAACATAAGTTCCAGCCTGAAGTGCCGTGATATTTGTTGTGACTGAATTTGGAGTTGATATAGTTCCTCCCGTTGGGCCGGAAAATTTTGTCCATAGATAAGTGACTATCGCAATATCATCTGTACTTGCTGATCCATCTACCGATGTAGAGCTGGTGGGAAGTGTGATAGATTGATTACCTCCCGCGTTGGCTATAGGCGCTGCATTTGCCGCCGGGTTTACCGTAATAGTCACCTCATCAAAGTCAGTTAATCCACCTCCATCAGTGACCGTAATTCTAAATACATAAACTCCCTGAACCAATCCAGTAATTGAGGTACTTGTGGAAGTAGGAGATACGATCGTAAAAGATGAAGGACCTGAAACCTTTGTCCACACTCTGGAAACTATTGCCACGTCATCAGTAGAGCCAGAACTGTTTACTGTGACTGAACTCGTAGGAATGGTTATAGTCTGATTGGGACCGGCACTTGCCACCGGTGTTCCATTTCCTGCCGGCTGTACTGTTATTTGAACATCATCATTACCGGGCAAACCGGTGTTATCTGTAACCGTTAATCTGAAAATATAACTTCCAACGGATGCTAACCCGGTTACATTTGTTGTTGCGCTTGAAGGGCTGACTATAGTTGGACCAGCGGGACCTCCCACCTGAGTCCACGCATAAGAAGCGATTGAACCGTTATCAGTACCTGAACCGGTAAGAGTGACTGAACTAGTAGGTTGAAAAATAGTCTGATTAGGCCCCGCCTCTGCTATTGGTGCCGTATTCCCGGTTGATACTATAATCTGAACATCATCAAAACCAGTTAACCCGGAAGCATCTCCAACTGTTAATCTGAAAACATAAGTACCTATAATTAAATTTCCTATTGTGGTACTTGATGAAGTAGGGTTATTAATTACAGCCACATTTGGCCCGCTTTGCTGTGACCACAAGAAAGAAGTTACTCCCACATCGTCTGTGGATGCCGATCCATTTACAGAAGTTCCTCCTACCGATATTACCTGATTCGGGCCTGCGTTGGCTACCGGTGGTTGATTAGGTTGTACGGTAATTTGCACCTGGTCTGAGGCTGTGGCTCCATCGTCATCGGTTACGGTAAGATTGAAAGTATAAGTTCCGGGTATTAATCCCGTAACAGAGGTATTTGCTGTAGATGGAGAAACTATTGTTGGTGTATTTGGCCCTCCGGGAACTGTTGTCCATGCGTAAGTAGTAATCGTTCCATCCGGATCGGTTGAGGAAGATCCATTCAAAGAAACTGAGGAAATTGAAATAGATTGATTGGGGCCAGCGTTTGCGATTGGGGGCTGGTTTGTTCCTGCTGTTGCAATTGTGATGTTTCCTAGAAAGTAACTGCCATCCGATTGCCTGGGAGTTATAGCAAGTGGCATAGGATCGCGGTAACCCAAAGGATCAACCACTCTGACATATAAACCATATTGCCCCGGCGAAACAGCGGGAATGGAGAAGTTTTGAGAATTTGGAGTGGAAGCCCCTGAAGGCTGAAAATATCTTGGCTCAAAATTATTGTTAAGTGTAGCGACCGTTGAGCCGCCACCGTCTTTAAGAAGGTATTTAACATCCCAATCCCAATAAGGAGGTGCGCCGCCTTCATTTATCCAATCTAACCGGATTGCCAGAATAGTGCTTACAGTAGCATTACCACCAGTTAATCTTAACCTATAACCTGCTCGTCTTGATGCCAGCCTGAAATTATTTGCCTCGGTTGTGTTGGCGTTGGTAATAACTCCGTTCAAATTACCATTGCCAAAGAAACTCATGTGATAAGTTTGCACGTAAGCGGGAACGGCTGATCTGTCCGCAGGTGCTCCCCATTCAACCGGCTCTCCGCCCGTTGGTGAGTACTTCCAGCGGTTCATCAGCTTGGCATTATTGACCCTGTTGTTATCTTCAAGATAACTGTGATCATAGCCTTCATCAGCTCCTATATGGTCATTTATCCATCCGATCGAATCAGGGTGATTTAAAATATAGTTCCCATAGTTTGCCGTGTTAAATGTGTGCGGAAGCCATACTGCATCAAAGGCGTTAAAAGGAATCACTATCTTCCATCTTGGATCTCCCCCGAACGCGTCTGTCTGTGCATCTATTAATTCAATTACTCCTGCATCGTTAGGATTATGCCGGGCTCCGGCTGGAATTTCACTTATGTTATCACAAAGACAGTTGTAGTGCTGTTCTGAATAACAACCGTTATAACCGATGTCGTATATCTTTAAAACATTACCATAGTTCACTCCGTTGTGTGAAGTAGAATTAATGTGATTCTTTATTGCTAAAGAAAGTTTTCTTACCCAACGTTGAAACTGTGGCGAATTGGGATTAGGTACCCATGCATCCTGATCGCCCCTTGTGCTGAACCAATCCCTGTTTGCGGCAACCGGTTCCGCCTGCTGAAGATTATGAAGGAATTGAGGTATTACCTGCCAGCAAACAGTACAATCTCCCGGATATTTAACCTGATTATTGAAATTATCTCCAGGAGGGTTGCCGCAGTTATTACAAAGGCTCATGACCCTGAACCTTACGCCCATCTTATGATCAATGGCCATGTTAAAAAACTCATCAAGATCATCAAAAATGATAGTACTGTCAGAGGCTGAAGCGTTAGCGAAAAACTGAGTCATTCCGAACCTGTGATACGCATCTTGCATTGGTTGCGGACTTCCACTAACAGGGATATGAATAGTTCCTGTAAATGCTCCCTGCTCGTTCCATAATGTGGCGCTGGCATCCGGCCTTATAAAGTCAGTTGTCAGAGGAATAGCCGTAAAGTTGAATGTGGTAGTCTGGGAAAGACACACCAACGGCAATAAGAGTAATATCGTAAGTAACTTTTTCATAAACTGCTGGCAGGTATTTATCCTGCAAAGCGTTTATTATTTTTTTCTTTTTCTGTCAGCTTCTATATAAACAGATTGAATTATTTTTAATAGTTCCTGATATTTATTCATCTCTGCAACCGAAAATTGTTTTTGAGCAGTCAGGTTTATTCTATCTAAGTAGATTCTAAGCTCTTTCATGGATATTACCTTTAAGTCCATGCTGTCAACTTTGGTTGAATCTTTCTGACCAAAAACTTCAAAGGACAAAAACATCGATATAATTAAAAGTCTCATTAATGAACAATTTTTAAAGCGTCCCCTGTTCTGTAAATATTCCCCGATAAAAGACCTCCTCCTAAAGCTGCTGCGTTGTCTGCGTATTCCAGTACAGTTGAAAAATAGATAAGCCCATCGCTTGCAATAAACGTTAATTGACCTCCATAAACACCTATTGTCGACGTACTTCCATTATTTGAAGTAATTATTATATTCCCGTCATCTTGTAAGGTGATACTATTAACGAAGGTCATTCCATCTCCGTTACTAAGAGAAATGTTATCGTTGTCGCTGTGAATTGTGAAATCAAATCCACTTGCGTCAAATAATCTTACTTCACCGGCCGTATCATCCTCGCCCGAAACACCAAACCTTCCTCCCGATCCACCTACCCCGCTTCCGTCTATTGTAATTGTTGTATCGGTAGGTATTAAAGTAATTCCTCCCGTCCCAATTAATGCCTTTATTCGTGTTATCGTGTCATTGAAAGGATGAGCCAACGTATCTCCACCTAAATCATTTTGTATATAGTAAGTAGTTTGAATCCTGTTATACATAGCCGGAGTGGCTAACCCTGGGAAAGTAGCATCAACAGTTTGAAGAAATAACTCATTCCCATCAACAACACCGCCATCGGCAGTCTTTGACCTTCCGTCGAGTGTGCTTACCGTATCAACAAATTCAGGAAGCGTTATAAATCCTTCTCTTGTGTAATATTGACCCGGCAAAGTTCCCGGCGCGTAGCCCATTGTCCACGTTCCCGGAGATTGCTGCGTATTTGATGGTGTAACCTGAAATCCAACAGGAGCGTTAAACGTAAAAATCGCAGGTGCCTGTGTAGAAGTTGAAAACCCATCCACGAAATATATGTAGTCAAGGTAAAACCCAGGATTAACACCGCCGTTACTTGGTCTTATGTATCTGAATCTTACTCTTGTTATATTAGTGTTTGCGATATTTCCAAAAGCTGAAATAGGAATAGAAATCTGCTGATAAGAAGTGGAATTTGTTTTTACCAAAGGGACAATAACCTCTGTCCCTACCGTCGCTGTTCCTACTTGTAAAGCCACTCCCAAATTAGCATTAGTGGGCATTGTTGATTTTAGTCTTATAGCTAAAGAAAGCCCGTCAAACCCTAAAACATTCCACGTACTTAAAGAGGGGGCTTTCGTGAAAAAGATTTGATCATTATGATTGATGTTTGTAACGTTTGTGCTTAAAGTTCCTGCGAAAACAAAAGTGTTATTCCCTCCGTTGGTTGTAGTTCCAGTATTTGTTACTACACTTTCTGTATTCTCATTATAAACAAATAAAGTGGTTAAGGTAGGCGCTGTGGCTCCAGCCGCGACTAAAACTTCAGTGAGTAAAATTTCATCTGCGTTTACCGTTGGCCTTACTGCGGTTCCCGGTGCCGATAAATCTCCTTCCCGAACATGAACTCCTGTAGCATCAAGATAAATAATGTCGATCCGGTCTTCGTCTGCATCTGCTGCTGAAAAAGTTACCGAAGTGGAATCAGCTGTATAAAATGAACATCCAATTTGATAAGAACCTTGTCCGTTTGTAAGCCCTCCGTGAACAGAATAATTAAATCCTGTTCCCTGCCATGAAACATTCCACTCAGAGATTAATCTGTTCTGGCAAATCTGTTGATTATTCTGAAGGTTCCAAAAGGGTGCGTTTCCTCCTGTTGGGTCTTCGTAGATATACAAACCAGAAGGACTCTCAGGGGTATTCGTGGTGTCCATGTAGACAGCGCCCTGCCTTTGAGCCTGTCCTGAAAAGAATTGCGCCGAGTCACCCGCCGGAATACCAAGTCTCTTGAATAAGCCTCCATCCCACTGATATTTTGCATTTATGTTTGTGTAGCCAGGGTAATTACCCTGCCCAAAGCCGACGGCGCTTATCAAAACACACAGGATTAAAAATATCTTTTTCATTAGTTTAACTGTATTAAAAGGTCATCGGTTAAATTGTATGAAGTGACTGAAGTGAACGTATAAAACCCAGCCACCGATACTGAAATATTTTGTATCGGAAGTGAGTTTATGAAAAATCTCAGCGTAAAGGGAAACGGACCCACCGTAACATGAATAATAGGAGTTCCCGCATAAACATCATGAACCCCGGTTAAAGTCTGAAAAGGTGGCGGGTATATTAATCCCGAAGTAGCAACAAAATTTAAGTTTGTAAGACTTTCAATTAATGCTCCCGGTGACTGATTTTGAATTGTGAAATTGTTTGTAGGAGGAAGGATATTAACTGTGTCGCTATACGTAACCGTACCCCCGCAATTAGTCAAGTCTAAAGAAACAGCCTGAACCCCCGAAGTGTCTGGGGTGCCCGTAAATCTTAGCTGACCAAATGAATAAGTTATGGTCATCCATGATGGCTTAGTTACGTTTGTAGCTGTAAAAGGTTCTGTTCCCACTATAGGGATAAAAACAGCAAAAGGATTGCCCTGTATTCCAGAACCTAAACTCCCAGTTACCGGAGCAATTACAGATATACAAGCCGGTGGATCGGGGTCTACCGTCCCCCCGGTTTTATAAAGAACATAAACCCTTTCCCCGCCGGGAGCAAAAGGAATAGGAAACGAAACCGTTCCTGTAGATGAAGTGAAATTATGTTTCCTGTTTGTGTCCCCGCTTACATACCGGTCATGCTCAATTCCCTCCCTTGTGACCATGTAAATAGTAGCAAAAGCAAGCTCAGGATCTTGAATGAAATTCAAACCCGGAGTTCCAAACCACCAATTACTTTTTATAGCCATTATGAAGGAGCTTTCCAGATTACAAAAATTCTTTCCCCTGCTGCAAATGGATTTGTAGGATCAAAGCTTATATTGACCCCATCATACCCGTATTCTCTGTTCCCTGGTGTTGTTTCTACAAACTCATGTTCTAATCCTTCTCTGCTTACAAACAAAACCTGCTGATCAGTAAAGAATAACCCCTGAACACCTTCACCAGATACGGAGGTTTCACCTTCTACTGTTTCCCAGTAATCACTAAATAATTCATCGGCGCATACTTCTCCTGAGTCGCCTCCACTGTCATCACCGCCGCCACCTCCACCGCCGGGAGGAATTACCACACCGATATCTATGTTTCCGCTTGAACCCTCCAGTTGTAAATCATACTCAGAGAAATCAGCGATATCAGAAGAAATGTCAATGGTCTTTATTAAAAATGTTCCTGTTATATATCTTGTAAATCCAGCCTGATCTTCAAACACAAATCTTAACGTCTGCTCCCTTCTTCTTTGCGCCTCCTGAAGAAAATCAAATACCGTTAACCTGGTTGCTGAGTTTTGCAGCGTCGTTAATCCCTGAACTGATCCCCTACAGTCGCTTATTCTTACCCTTCGTTTTCTAAATAACCCCGCGTTTACATCAGTCTTACCTATCAACTCATTTTCAAACTCAAACGAACATGAAAACGCACAGCCCACAACAATGAACTCGCCCGATCTTACGACCTCTACATTTACTCCGTTACCAAATACTACATCGTTCATTCTGTGATGTATTTAAAAGTTTCGTTCTCGTACACTTTCGGAACTCCAGTATTTAAACATTCGTGTAAAAAGCAATCCCATTCACACATATGTAAATCCATTTCAAAATGAAGGAGTTGAAACATTCTATAGTTTACCGTGTCCGTTGTGTTTTCGTTTACATCCTGTAAGATGTACTTGTGTAAAATGTCAGGGATCTGACTTGTTGAATCTGTTCTGTCAACAGTTCCTTCGAATTTTCTCATCACCCTGTTGTATTGGTTCCATACATCAAAAGCCTGAATTCTTCCAAACCTCATTACATCATCAGCACTTGCCGGGCCTGCTGTGTTTTTAGCAGCGTTATAAAATTCATTTGCTAACTGGTAAGTATTTGGGAGAGTACCGGGTTTAAGCAAAGCCCCTTTCATAGCAATTCTCGGAGCGTCAGAGATAAAAACTTCCGTTTCTCTAATGGCTTTAATTTTTGGATTGTCTTCTAAAACGTCATGCGTTTGTGCTATGTATCTTCGATAAGAACCGTTTATTAAAGGATAAATCTGAAGTCTTACAGCACCATAATGGGCTTCTATCCCGTCACCGTACCAACTGATCAAGAAAATAACTAGCGTTCCGGACTCAGGTAGTGGCGGAGAAGTGAAATTCATTGAAAGAGGTGGGCCGTCCACATCTGCTCCTTCGTACCAATGAGGAAGGCCAATATTAGAAGGCGTTAATAGCCACTGTTGTTTTAAAGTTGGATCACCAACATCATAAGCTTTCCACCAATATATATTTCCAGAATCAGCAAATAGAGCAACTTCAACGGGCGAATTGGTAAACCCGGAACCAGAGACATTTTCATAATGCAAATCAACCGAAAGCTCAATTTTATCTTTTATGGTTACCGGAATTGCCTGACTCTTAAAATAAGAATCTCCGCTTCCTGATCCGTTAATTATTACCGCCTCTCTTGATACCTCTGTGTCGTTTTCGTAGAATTTTTTAATGAATAAATCAGCGTCACCGGGTAAGGGATTTTCCCAATCATCAAAAGTGTTTGATCCGCCCTGATGAGATAATCTATCCCAGCAATCAAGAGAATATTTTTTTACTGTTCTGGTAACTCCGTCTTCATTTGTTTCATCTGGCAGGTCTGCAATAAAATCACCTCTATTAAAATCTATATTACAAATGATCTCTTTAGGGTAGTTGTGGTTGAACCTTTCAATAATTTGTTTATACGGCCTTTCAAGTGTTACTACAGCGTCATCGTTCATAAACGACAAAGGATACAGAGCGCCGATATTTTTAATAAATGTTTCCTCTGTGTTTTCAATCCACTCGCCGAGATAATTATACTTTGAAAAGAAATACTCGTGGCCTGTTTCCATTTCATCTATTCTCACTATAACCCAATCACCTTTATATTGAGTCAGAAAAGAATTTTCTCCCAGTATCTTGCTTAAAACAGCATAACAATCCTCACATTCTCCTATCTCTGATTCGAAGGTTTTTGCATCTAAATATATCTGGGAGTACATGTGACCTGCTCCGCTGTCATCACTCACCAACGGGACAGAAGTAGTTTCCCGGATGTTCATGCAAACTTTTATATCTAAGGCAAGCCCTGTTTTAAATAAAGCCCATGATATAAAATTTATAATAGGATACTTGTCTAAGGGAAATTCGTTTTCAAAGTTTTTAAGTGGCTCATCTTTTAAGAACCCTAATCCATCTGAAGCGACTAATACAATAATATCAGGGTCGGGTTGAAACTCTTGAGACAAGTCATTAATAGAAAGCCATCCCTTAAATATTATCCCTTCTGCAAAAGTTTCTATTTCTACGTAGTACCTGTTATCGCCACCTTCGGCAAACGTGCTTATATCAATGTCGTTGGAAGAAAATATTTGAATCTCCGCTTCCTTGCTTCTTATTGGGGTAAACTTATCTTCATCGTTGTCTACTATGGAAATTTTAACGGGAGGTTCAGCCATTTCTAAATCATAAACACCTCCCGTACTTGCCGTTAAATCGTATTCTGTTTCATTTGCGATATAATGATAATCCCAATCACCCTCTGGGATGGTTATGGTAGCCTGACTTAATGAAGGGTCTATATCTGTAAAATGCCAATCCGTTCCATCGAAATATCCAAAAGCTATTGATACTGTAAAAGCATCTACATTTCCTAAAGTGATAAAAACAGTTTGCGTTCCATTTCCGTTTGAACTAACCGCGAAACTTATTTCGTGTGGATTATTTAAGAAATCGTACTGCGTTTCGGTGTCGTAAATTCTCACAGCAATAGTTTGCTGGATGTTTTCATTCTCCAGGTTTGTTTCTATATTCCTGAAAGCACCTTCATATATGGTCATGTTTGTTCTCATCCTAACCTATCATTTCTCCTGTTTGTTCTGTTATTGCTTAATAAAATATCATTTCCTCTTATCCTTGTTTTAAGAACAACTGGCTGAAGTCTACCGCCGGAGTTATCCAACATTCCTTTTAGTTTATCTAAAGGAGCAACAACTTCGGGATTGCTTCGTGAGGTTCCTTGTCCTTCACCGATTAAACCAACGGTAGGACCAAAGACCAATCCACCCTGAGCGAATCCGGTAACACCTTTATTAAGGGATGCTCTTAATGCGGCAGCTACAGCAATCAAGGCTACCCCTGCAGCAATAGCGAGAGCCGGTTGAGCGAATAACTGTGCAAGTGCTTTTTTGGCAAGAATTGCCGTTACTCCAAGTGTGATAAATTGCTTACCTATTGCGGAAACTGCATCGGCAACAACATTTGCAAAAGCTTTAAACGCATTGCCTACATCACTTCCTGCAAGAGCCGCACCGATCGCTTCACCAATGCCAGCAAACCCGGCTATAGCAATATTGTTGATAGCAGCATTTATTGCAGCGGCTAAATCAGAAAGGTTTTTTTCTGTCTGATCTGCGAATTTTAAAATCTCTGTTTCTGCTACATCTGCACCTGTCTTAAAGAATTTACGGATAGCATCAAGGAAAACGCCCCTGTTAAGGCCAGCGGCCAAATCCATGTCTATATTTGGGAGTATCCTGGAAAGGTTTTTAAACCTGTCTTTGAATTCTCTTATCAGGTCAGTGTTTTGAGTGAAGTTTGTTACTTCGCTAAACTCAACGTTAACACCTATTGGAATCTTTGGAAGTCCGATCGTTCCTATTCTTATTCCTTCCTCCACAACGCCCAAAGCCTGCTTAACTCTTTCTCTTATTTCAGGTTCTGAGAAGGAAGGAAACGTGAATATCTTTGGATCAATCTTTAGGTTATGGCTATTGAAATCATCGAAAACTTTTCTGGCTTTCTTTAGCTGTTCTTCAAATGTGTCAAAGAATGAAAACCGGACAGGAGCAATAAACCCGATCTTTTCAAGCTCAGAGTTTAACTGCTTTGCTCTTTCAATAAAGTCTTTTAATCCATCAGCTAATTTTTTATTAGTCGCGCCTGATTTATCACCTTGTAGCTCTATTCCTTTAGATAATTCACCAATGTCTTTCAGTAACCCTTCAATATCACTTTCTACGCTTTTTGAAGCATCGGCCGCGCCTTTGGATATTGATTTAAAGAAATTTCCGGCTGCATCTTCGGGCGCTACAAATGAATTAGCTACGGTTTTATTAAAATCTTCAAACTTTTGCAGGTCAAATAACTTTTTCTCTCTTGACGTTTGTTCTATTCCCTGCTTCTTCAACAACTCTGTTATCTTTCCTTCTAACTGAGCCTGTTTTAATTTAACAGCGATAACAGTTTTTAAATTTTTCAGGTAGTTCTGATAGGCTAAATCCAATCCTACAACTGCATCTCCTTCTAACTTCAGATTCTTAAAAACTTCTGGTTGAATTTCCTGAAGCTCTTTTATTGCAAGCAATTTCCTTTCCCTGGTTTCGGTTTCGCTTTTTAAAAGAGCTATTAACGAACCTACCTGAGTCGCTTCTTTTGCCGTTGCCTGGAAAATTCCTTCTGATGTTTCTTTATACTTCTTTAGTGCCTCGGCTGCTGCTGTGGTTTTCTCGCTACTTTGAAAAAGTTTATCTCCAAAGACAATTAGTAAGGAAGATGCTGCCGATAAAGCGACACCGATACCAGCGGGACCAATCAGTGAAGAACCCAAAGCCTTTAACGCCCCGCCTGTACTTCCGGCAGTTCCTTTTAATCTCTGAAAACTTTCAAGTAATGGGTTTAAGTTATTGGCTATACCCAAAAACCCGAATGGAGCGTCTTGTGCAACCCTGCCAAGATTTAATAAAGCATTTGTTGCCTGCTCAGAAGATCCTTTTACTTTTGATAGTGAACCGTGAGCCTTTAATGTACTTTTAGAAAGATTATCTAATGGAGCGCCACCGAAAAATCCTTTTCTCCCTGCATTTTGAATTTGCTCCAGTACCGCCTCCAGATGTTCAATTTCCTTATTGTACTTTATTATCTGGGTAATATCCTTAGAGGTAACGATTAAATCTTTTCTGACGGCGATTTTCGCCCGTAAAGTTTCTACAGTAAGATCAACCTCTTTTATTGCTTTTGTTGCTGTGCCGGCGGAGGAAGTAACCTGGGTAGACATTCCCCTGAAAGCACTTGAAACATTTGTAATTGCTACTGCCGATTCAGATGCCTCCCGTTGCAAATCATCAAGAGACCTGATAGCAGGTGTTGCGTCTGTAGTGATGGGAGGGAGGGCGGTTATCGTAACGTTGCTTAGATCAGCTTTGAACTTTAAGAAAGCCTCTCTTAATGCGTTAAACCTTTGAATGGAAGCGCCCGTTTTGTCAATATGGGTTATAATAGCACCAAATCCTTTTTGAGCGGTATCGCCTACCGTAGCAACTCCTTTGCTGACCTGCTGCATCGCGGTAACTACTTCCCCGCTAGATACAGTTGCCTGTTGTGACCACCGGGCATAAGCCGATGCAAGGGAGCTCACAACTCCTGTGGAATTCATTGCTTCCTCCGTCAGTGTCCTGAGTGAGTTCTGCGCCTGCGAAATATCTACTTTAACGGGTGGAATTGTAGAAATCTTTACATTACTCAGGTCGGATTTGAAGTCAAGGAAAGCGTCCCTGAAGGCTGCTATAGAGCTTAACGGAAGTGCTCCAAAAGACTGAGCTATGTTCTTACTGAACCTTTCAAAAGAAACAGCCACCACGCTTACTGAATTTCCTGTCTTTTCTGCCTCCTGAGATAAAGTTTGTAAAGATTGTTGAGCTGGTTTTACATCGACTTTAATCGGAGGGATAGCGGAAATCTTAATATTTCCCAGGTCAGCTTTAAAGTTTAAAAAAGCCTGCCGGAAAGCTTCGATGTTATGAAGCGGCAAAGCTCCTAAAGCTGTCCTTACATCGGTACTAAATTTTTGAATTGAAGTAGCAACGCCTAAAATAGAATCTCCCGTCTTTACCGCATCAACCTTTAAAGCGTTTAATGATGTTTCCGCCGGTCTTATATCTATTCCAACGGCAGGCAGGGCATTTACTTCAATACTATTGAGGTCAGCTTTTACTGCGTCAATTGTAGCGTCAACATTAACTGCAAAATTCTTTAATGATTGTTGAGCTTTGGTTGTATCTATGTTTAGCGGGGGGAGTGCTGATATTTTTACATTCGATAAGTCATTCTTAAAATCAAAGAAAGCCCGTTTAAAGTTTTCAAGGCTGGAAACAGATAAAAGGCCAAGAGATTTATTTACATCTGTGGAAAACCTGGTAAATGCTGCTGAGATGATCCCTACTGACCCTGCCGTACTTTTAACCTCATCAGTTAATATTTTCAGTTGTGTTTGTGCTGGCCGGATATCCGCTGTGATAGGGGGAATAGCCGAAAACTTGACTTTATCAAGATCAGCTTTAAACGCGGCAAATGTTTGCCTGAATTTCTCAATATCTAATGGAAGTGGACCTAAAGTTTTTCTGGCGTCGGCTCCAAATTTCTCAATAGAATTTCCAGACTGTGCTACTGCGGAAGAAAGTGTTTTTAAGGATTGCTGTGCCGGAGTGGTGTCAACATTAATCGGAACAATATCCAGTTCAATATTGACATTATCAAAAGAGCCCGCAACTAAGGCTTCCGTTTTCTTTGCATCTTCCGCTAATCTTTTTAAAGACTGCTGGGCAGGAGTAACATTTATATTAAGAGGAATGACCCTTGCCCCGCCAACTTCCCCTGCAAAATCTTCAAATGAATCTTTTGTTTTGTCTAAAGTAGCAGCAAGTGACCTGAATGATTGTTGAGCGGGAGAAACATCTGCCGTTATTGGAGGCAGGGCTGTAAATTTTACGTTGGAAAGATCAGCTTTAAGAGCAAGAATTTTACTTCTGAACTGCTCAATACTTCCTAAAGGAAGATTACCGAAGGCTCGGTTAATGCTTGAACCTATCTTGTTTGCGCTGGCACCGAAGTCACCAATAGAGGATGTGGATTTTTCTATACCGGTGACAAAAGCTCTTAAAGCCTGTTCTGCTGGCTTTACATCAGCACTTATTACAAGTTTAAGCTCTGCCATCTATCTTTTTTTTAGCCTTCTTCATCGCATCGGCCTCCCTGAACTTTCTTAACTGCTCCAGCGCCCTTTCGCTTACGTTCACTACTTTATTTTCAGTAGGCCAAAGCCGTTCAAACTTTCCGGAAACACCTTTGCCGCCAAAATTGCTTGCACCGATAATGAATGTGGCCCGTCTGATCCAGCTTTCCAGCATCTTATCTCTCGCCCTCAGACCACTTATAGATAGCATCACTTCTTTGTACGTCATCCGAGCCAGCTCCCACGACCTGATCCCCAACTCACCGAAAACAACTTCCTCAATCTGATCAAAGTCTATTGGGCTACCGTCCCGTTCTGTAGACTTTTTTTTTGCGCATCGATCAACCTCTTTATTACTGAAGCGGTGGCATAAACTTCTGTAATCCTCATAAGTTCTTTTTGCCCTTCTTCAGAGTCCTGGTTAGCCTCTACGTAATTAAAAAAATCCTCGTAGCTAAGAGTGGGTTCCACTTCCTTTAGCAAACAATGATTACGGTAAGAACACTGAATGAGCTTGGCAAGTCCTTCCACCGTGAACGTTGAATCTTCACCCGGTGTGAAAAAAATGCCATTGTCCCTCAATGTTGCTTCCGTAAACCATTTTATTGCCGGGTAAGCAAATTTTAGCCCAACGGTTTGTCCGTTGATTGTTATATTACATGAACCATTCATTAGCTACCTGATTCTTCGTCATATTCATCCAAAGTACCCGTACCTGTGAACGTCCAGCTGAAAGAAGCCATTCCATCAGCTTCGGCAGAACCTGAAAACGTTGATTCGGTAAAGTACCCGGAACCAAATGTGTTTACTCCATCTCCTTCAGCAAAACCGTTTGCTACATCAGCCTCACTGATATAGTTGAAATCCAGTTTTTGCTTTGACTTCTGCCAGCCTTTTACATCGTTGTAAGAAACTTCATCGGCAGTAGGAGTGGGGTTTTGAACAGCGTTACCAGATGCGTTAAACGTTGGATCTGATATACCTGTTTTTACTCCGCAGTTTGTACGGCGCTCAGATATTTCATTTGATATCTGAAACTGGCTGTCCTCCGTACATACAAGAGTTTTGAATTCGTCAGAGGTGCCATTTGCCCTGACTTTCATGTTAATTAGTCTTCCTGAAATTTCGCTCATAACTTTAATTTTTAAGATTCATTTACTAATTGCACAACTCTGTGCAGGTTTCTTGTAATCAACCGGTGATAACGATAAGTACCGTCATCCTCATTTATGTATGTAGCGTTTGAACGCCGTACGTCAACTATCTCTACATCTTCCTGACTGGGTAGGTTGTGGGTTCCCGGCCTTGACTTTAAAGCCATCCCTATTTCGTTATCAATTTCAATAGCAAGCCCGTCATCAATTGAATCGGAAAACTTTGTTATCACTTCAGTGATTATTACGGGTGCTGTAACGAAAGAGTGATTGTTACTTCTTTCAAGGTCTGACTCCACTCTTAACAGAACATAATTGCCGGTTTCGTTAGCGGGTGCATCGGTGCGGTAAACAGGAACAGAAATATTTCCGTTCAGTAGTTCGTACCATGCTTTTAATATTTGCCCGTTTACGTTTTTCATATAATTACCGGCTTTCTGAGTTCACCCGGAAGAAATACGCTCACCCTTGTCTGTGATTTCAAAGCCTTTTCAATATTATTTACCATCTTCGGCCAAACCACATCCATCTGTTTAAAGAAAAAGGGATGCGGCTTTATACCGTTCTTTAAAATTGAAAGAGCTATTGGCCATGCGGCTGCGTAATCTTCGGCTTGCCTGTCAATCTTTGATCCTACCCTTTTTCTTGTCTTCACACTAAACCTTCCTGATATTCCTTTCCTTGCTACCCATCTTGCTATCATTCTAATGAGATCCATAAAATCTCCACCCTTATATCCTTTGAATGATGCTGCGATATCTTCAGTTCCAGGGATCGGAGTGTACTTGCCCTTTGTTCCAAACTCAATGAAAGGAGCGTAAAACTTTTGAGCAACTATTTCTGCGCTTAACTCATCTCTCATGAAATAAGTAATCGCACCTTTTAAGGCTCCCTGATCAACCGGGGCATCCCTTCGGGCCAGTGAAACAAACTCCGCTGCTGCCGCCTGAACTTCCGCGCTGACCGTTTCTTTTATTTGTTTGGATGCAGAAGCGAACTCCCTTTTAAACTCATTCAAACCTTTTATCGAAACTTTAAACATCGCTTTTACTTGATGCGGTCAGTTGCCAGTAGAAATTTTTCTCATCCACCCGTGTTATCTCAGAGACTGTCCATTGCTTTCCTTCATAAACTATCTTCCAGTCAGCATTTGGATATCGGTCAAACCGGAACCTGATCATAAACCTTTTTGACTTTCCCAGTTGAGTATGACCGTTTACGTAATCTCTGAACCCAGATGGATTTGTAACCTCTGCCCATGCTTTAAAATGCTCGCCATCGGAGGAAACGTTTCTACCCGCAGCGTCCTGAGTAACCAAAACCTGTGACAGTGTGACCCTTTTCCTTTGACCAATTCCCATTATCCAAAAATTGAAAGTCTTCGATATGGTCTTGCTTTTCTTGCTGCCCTCTCATTTGCTTTTTTATCGTCATCGCCACGATTTTCATAATGGTCAACCACATAGCTTTTTATTGCACCCTTCAATCCTTTTGGAATTGTGGTAGGTGTATATCCAGCCTCGTATTCTAAAGTGATCCTTCCGCAAAATGGTGTTGCAAGCTTTGGAAATGCTGACCCGGTAAACTGGTAAGTATCCGAATCAACAACTTCCCCTTCGGTATCTTTAATCACTACTGAATCTGTCACAGGACCCGGTAACTCTATCATGCCTGCCTGATTTAAAAGAACTACTTGTAATGACTTTGGTATTAAGTGAAGACCCGTAAACTTCTCTACCCAAATCCTTCCTTCTGTTATTAATTCTTCTATCAACTCATCATCAAAATCAAAGTCATCACCGGGGCTGTCATCTTCTGATCCATCAATACGCAGGTAATCTTTCATCTCTTGTAAAGTGACAGGCTCTGTAGGGTCGCCACTTTCCGTAGAAATGTCCTCCACACTATAGATGTGGTTGTAAGCAGCCCCGATTGGGTAATCGCTTACCAGCTTATCTTCGTTTTTTCTGTAATTCACGCTTACGATTCAGAAGGAACTTCACCCATTATGAAGAAACTTGCACCGTAAACAGGGAAAGCGACTGTTTCTTCGATACGTACTGTGATTTTATTTTCTCTTACGTTCGTTCCGTCCTGCTCAAAAAATTCAAGCCTCATGTTTTCCTGTATCAGTAATTGACAACCATCCTGCCAGTCACCAACAAAGAAATCACCGTCAACAACTGCGGTTGTTGGAATAACAGGAATACCGGAAACTGATAAAACTCCATTGTTGTAAATGAAATTCCGAGGCAGGTCATACATGCCGGATGTAACAGCTTTATTCTTGAAGAAATTGTAGTATTCTTTCGGCCTCAACACCACGCCTGTTGCATATCTTTCATTGGAATCTTCCAACTGGCTTATAGCGTCGATGATCTTTTCTGCCAATATCGTAGCCGTGGAAGTTTCTGCGGTGTGATTGTCTGAGTGACTTATTCCTTTTAGGTTTGGAGTTGAACCGTTTCCGTAAAGTATCTGTGAGTCTTCAATACGTAAAAGTTTTTCCGGAAGCCTTCTTTGCAGCCAAGCAATAAACCCTGGTATATTGTTCATGGCTTTACGGGTAACTCTTAGCCAACCGGCAATCGTTTCGAAATTGACAGATGCTTCTGCCAAATCAAGATCGATTTGAGGTTTCGTTGAAGTTTCAGCAGTAGGAGCTATTTCACCCTCACCGGTTGTCATTTCACGCATGAACGTAAAGGTGTTCCCAGGCCCGGCAGTGTCAGTAGGGATAAAATCACGAACGTGAACCCTTCTATATGGCTGTTGGATTATACTGGGAGCGAATAAAGACCCATAGCGTGTTCCAGTTACGTTGCCAATGGTCATATCGCCAACCACTTTCAAATCAAGGATGAGGTTCTTTGTTTCTTTGCGGGCAAATTTTGCAATGTTATCCTGATTTGCCAGAACGGCATCTTTAATAGCCGATTCAAATGTTACCGGTTTTTCTTCTTTTTCCTTCTTATCCTTGTTAACAACAAAGGCATCGATAACTCCCTGATTTTTATCAGCTCTCTCTTTTTGTTCGCCAACGAGTTTTTCAAGGTCGGCCGTCTTTTTAGTTGCCTCTGTGACTGCCTTTTGGGCTTCATCATTAGCGGTTTTCATTTCACCGATGATCTTGTTTGCATTGTCGAGATTTTCCTGAAATGATGCACTCTTTTTTTCAAGCCTTTTTGCGAGCTTTTCCTCGATAGTTTCTTCTAACTTTTCGAGGTCTTCTCTCTGTTTTCTGGTAAGATGTTTTTCCAGCGCGCTCTTAACTGCGCCTAATTTTTTGTCCAGTAATTCTTCTTCATCATCGTCATCATCATTAGCGTCACCGCGATATGCAATGTTGTGGCGTGATGTTCCAATGTGCTGACGGCGTGAGTTTATTGGGGAAAGTGTAGCTCGATTGAGCTTGATGAAAGTTCGTTTCATAAACCGAATTTTAAATGTGAGTAAATAATGACCGTCATCCCTTGTGGATGAACTCACATTCGGCTTATGATTGTAAGTGGTGTCACGCTGAGAGCGTGATCCGGCTCCGTACTAAGTGAATGTTTTCAATTATAGCGACTCAATAAAGTTATCTATCGCTTTTAGCCTCGGCTTAATCAGGTAAGTGGTGCTGCTTTTAAAGTCCGGCTCCCTATTAAGTGAACGCTTTAACTTGGACAAATATAAATCTATTTCTTTAAATTTTTTATCAGAATATTTTCCTTTCTTCAATGCCAGCTCCGCCATTTCAATATTATCAACCAATTTTTCCGATTTTATAGCTAACATCGGAGTGTTTTCGTTTGCCCCCCACGAATATAATGTGGAAAACTCCCAAAGCTTCCATTCATAAACACGTCTGGCTCCGTTCTTCTCTTCTTTCTTTGTAGCCTCAACGCCAATAGAATGTTCTAATGTTTTTCCATATTCTGCGTATAATTTATAGTCTTCATAAACATCTTTTCCAAGCTGTTTTTTCATATTAATCTGACCCAACAACTCGAGATATGGCATTTTTTCTTTCCCCTCAATAGGCACACCAATAAGAAAATCCGTATTATGATTTAAAAACCATTTCAACCGTGAGAAATTCTCTTTAAGCGTTTTTTGAAATGAACCTGGCATACTAATATCTCCATCCGCATCGAGGTTGCCTATCGCATTAGCAGCCACAAGGACACGACCCTTTGAGTCTACGTCCTTTATTCTTGATTCAAAATTTTTATATTGTTTCATAACTATATAAATTTAAAAACATATCCTTTAGACTGTTTATAAATACCTTTTGCGACCATGCGCATAGTTTTTCTGTCACAACTGGTTTGCCTTTCGGCTTCTATTTGTGAGCTATATTCTGTTTCAACTCCGTCTTTAATTGAAATGATTTTCTTTGAACACGCCAACCCTCTTTCTTTTATATCCTGCCTATATTTATCAGGCATAGGGTTATTTGTCCAGAAGGATGGTTTACCTAAGCGCGATTCCCAGTTGTGATAAATATCATCTAACATTCCTTTATTTCTATTGAAAACATCTGAGTCTGATTGACATAGTTTGATATTTCCAAGATGCCCTTTGTTAAGCATTTCCATTACTGGATGTGTTCTATAGCTTATTCGCATATAAATATTTTAGTCATAATCGTTAAGCCTTTCCACATTAGCTGTAGGAATATTATCATTATTAAAATGGGTGATACAATACCAATAAAAATGCCGTAAAAAAAGTCTTTCATCAGTAGTTCAAGTTCGTTAATGTTTGTCAGATTTTAATATTTTTCAAATAGCGTACAACTTTAACCACATTAAAGTACTTTAAGTAAAGTGGTTTAGGTCAATTCTGACCCTATTTTGACCCGGATTGACCCTCCCATTTCACCCGATTAAAGTTTTCCTTTATTGTCTTATTAAAAGATCCGTTCATAGAACGGTCATTGTCAGAATCTACGTTTCCAATTGCATTTGCTGCAACCAGAACTCTACCTTTCTGATCAACATCTTTTATCAGTGTGCTAAAGGTTTTAAACTGTTTCATAGTTATAAGTTTAATGGACTATTTTTAAGGCATCTTCTGTTCTATAGTGTTGGCCTGCAACAAGCCCTCCAGTTATTGCTGCGGCATTGTCAGAAAATTCCAATATGCCAGAAATGATAACTCCGGTTATATCTACAGTCCCACTGTTTTCGCTGATCTGGCCATTGCTTATAACAAAGAAAATATGTCCGTCGTGTGAATTGTCTGAAATGCTATTCGTTACAAGGCAGTCCTGTATTCTTCCATTGTGTGAATTATTCGAAATTTCATAAACTATATTATCAACGATACTGCCTATGTTGCTGTTGTTGTTAATCCCCAGAACTACAATATTTCCCCTGATCCTGCTATCTTCATTTCTGTTATTTAGAATTACGCCTCCACACCTGTTACTATGAATATCATTGTTGTTGCTATTATTGGAAACTACTGTTGCTGAATTATTATAGAATAAAAAGCCTGATGTAGCGTAATTCCAGTCGGTAACATCACAATAATTATAATCAATTCCCTCGTCTGTTTTAGTAGCAAAGTCAATTCCTACATTATTCCCTTTGCCATCCCATTGTTTTTCTATCCAGTCATTAGTAACATCATAAGAAACACCAAACTGCATTTCGATGTACTCGTCGTTTTCAAAGCCTGCTTTTGTAACCACCTCCCAGTTGACTGCATCAAGTGTAACATCATCATCTGCTGTTCCTATCGCTCCAGTTAAATTTCTCCATACTAATCCGCCCCATATAGTTAATTGATCTGCTACCACTGATCTTGTTGCTTTCCAAACTCCTATCCAATCATTTCCACTGCCATCTACGGTAACGGAATAATTGGCCGGGCAAAGCATCTTTCTTGTTCCGGTTATGGAAAGTTCACTGGTTGAAATAGCAGTAAAAAATAATCCACGATCACCCCTGTCGGTGATTTTATACGTGGCTCCTGCGGTTAATAAACTTTCCGATATCGCTGTTAATAAGTCCGCATAGGTAATATCTATAACTGAAGCACCGCCAGAACCCCACTGTCCATCAGAATCTGGAATTATCCACGTCCTATTAGCTGTTAAAGCTGGAGCAGATAATAAAGCAAAAAATCCACTATTATTCTGACTTCTGAATCTTGCACTATCCTGAACCTGTAATTGATCGTTTGCTATTATTTTACCGTTAAATGTTTTATCTCCTGCAAATCCCTGATTACCGGTTGTGACCATTCCCGGCCCTGACGTGTTTGCATTATATAAAGCAATTGAACTTCCGGTTATCACCGCTCCTTTTGCATTAAATGCGCTTACAGGATCACCAACTGTATTAATGCCCCCGCCTTCGCCACCACTTGCCAGGTTTGGAAATATCCCCACTATTGCATCATCAAAATCTGTATTTGCTGACAGAGTAACCCCATCAATTTCTATTTCATTGGCGTTTTCAACTTTATACCCGTATCCATCAACTTCAAACCTTAGCCCCGGTGAATCGGTATAGAACCAATCCACATCCTGAGTAGTATTTCTAACGGTGAAAACTTTTTGAGTTCCATCATAGAAATCTACAAAGTCACCGTTTACAACAAATCTGAATTGTGGCATAGTTTTAAATTGTTACTGTTTGTCGTTGTCTTGCCTGACCCGGAAATATTACCGATGTGGTTTTTCGTTTAGGAATTAGGTTCCCATTTGAATCTCTTTTGAAGGTGTACGAAACTTTGCAACGGCAGTTTATTGTTGATGCTGCTGACGCCTTCGGATCACCCGGAAACATTAACTGATCGCCATTTCTTAAATCATGAAAAACGTCATCAGCGTCAATTTTAACCCCGTCAAGAGACCAATGGTCAGCGTGGTCTTTCTTTCCTGTCACAGGGTTTCCCCTCACTCTGTTATCCTCCGCGCTTTGCCATTCTTTTTGCTGCTCGTATTTTGAAGTTTCTGCCTGTGCAGTTGAGCCTACATTGGCTGCTCTGTTTGTTTCAGTTCTTACGATCCTTGCTGCCTGAAATCTTTCATAAGGCCAATTTTCTAACTGATCTACAGTTTGATCAATGGACATTCCGGAAGCTAAAGCAACTGACATAGTTCTTAAGAGTGCTTCTCTTGTGGTTTCAGCGATCCGGAAAGTGATTTTATCTAAAAGAAATTGTTTCAGGTATTCAAGAATAAACTGCGTCCATAGGTAGTTAAATCCAAATCCTTTTTCCTGATAGATGAATTGATTAAACTTCTGACCTCTTGTCTCTGGAAGTAAACGTGAATAGGTCAATTGCGCCCACTTTGTTCCAACTGATCTGTATAATTCACGGATGACTTTTGCCATCTCGTCATTTCCTACGTTTCGTAAAACATACTGACGAGCGCCGGCAAATCCATCTTCACGTAAAACTCTTATCACTGGTTTTACTTGTGAATGAATTGCCTTTTGAACCTTCGGCAGGAACTTCTGCTCAAACCTTCGGTTGATCCGTTGAAATTGCGCTATTTGCTGATTTTTCGTCAACTTTTATAGTGTGTTCAAGTATTTCTGGTAATCTTTTTTGTAGATAAGCAATAACCCCGTATACATTTTGGATGGCCTCTCTTGTGTATCTTAAAAACGAATATTTTTTCCACAAAAAATGACCTAGTTTAGTATGTGGAAACAACCTAAACAAAAGCCTGATTAATTTTTCTTTTATTTTCTTCATGATTTATATTCAACTTTTTCTCTTGTTTCACCTTCATCCATCATTCTTTTAGCCATCATCCACCTCATATACTCTCTCTTTGCTATTTCTGTCTGGCACCCGGTTCTTTCTTTTTTATTCCTCGGGTATCTTTCCATCACCAGTTTCGATATCTCTGGCCTTGTGCTAAGAATCTGTTTGAGTGTCATCTTCTGGTTCCTCCGAATTATTAAGAGCGTCATCAACCTGATTCATTTGGAAATCTGTCAGCGGTTGCCTTCCCATGCTGTTTACCCAGGGTTCCGACATTTCTTCATCAGGAAGGGCAGCAAGCCCGCACAGCTCCCTTTGTTCATTAGGGCTGATTGCTATTAACTGATTTGTCCATGTGGCAACATCTTTCACATCCTCTTGCAATTCTGGGTAACATGACATATCGTAGTCCAGCACTTCTCCTTTCTTTAATCCCCAGCCTTCACCTTTACGGTTAAAAGCATCGGCAGTAGATTTTAATTCAGGTAATGCACACCTTGACGTTAAAGCCCGCTCACTTTCTTTGAAAGTATTGTAGTGTTTATTGGCAGAATCGTTTAACATTTGCGAAGGCACGCCATAAATGTTACAGAAAAACCTTACATCTAGCATCATTGACTCAATCAACTGCATTTCTTCTGAGTTAAGGCCAATTGGGATATAGCCCATGTCGTAACCTCCCAGACCAATCCTTCCCCTGCTTTGAACCCCGTTCCATTCCTGAATCATTGTTTCTTTTAACCTCCTAACCTCTGTTAAAAGCTCCTCTCCATCTGCCTGACCTATTTGAGTTTTCAGATGCAGAATACCTTTTATTCCTTCATTCTGAAAAGTAGATGCCTCTGCCTGGGTAAGTGAATTGTTTTTCTTTAGCCTTAATAAAGCCGCTTTAAGTGGTGACATTCCATAAAGCTGATCGTGGTTTATGGACCAGTTTGGATTGAAGTACTTTTCGTGAATAACTTCTTCAGGTTTGAAAAATGATTCTTTAAGTTCAGATATCCCGAACCCGGTTATTTCTTCATTTGGAAAAGTTCCTTTGGCAAATATTTGAGTAAGATGAGCGGGGAATAGTTTTATCCTTCTGGGTATTCCTTTATTCGCTCCTGCAGAAATTATTTCACCCCATTTGTATTTGTTGCCTGTGATTAATTTATAAGAAATCCCACCTCCAACTAATTCACTCCATGTATCTGTTTCGTTGGGGTACATTAAAAGTTCACCCCACTTACCAGGATCGGCAACCGGAACTAACGCTTTTTTTTGAAGTGAAAGGGATTTTACATAATCCTTCGCGGTAATATTGCTTTTTGATTTGAACGCCTGTAACTGCTTGTAAGCTGATTCGTCTTTAATCTTATATAATCCCCATGCAGCAACTTTTGCTTTGTCTGTAATCAGCTTTATAATTGAGTAAATAACGTCATTAACATTATAGCCATTGACGAGATAATTGTTTCTATTATCCTGATAAGGAACCAGCATTCCGTTAACGAACTGAACCGGAGCGTCTATTCTGCGCTGAACGACTGGAATATTAGCTTTTTTCTGTAGGCTTCTGGATAACAGGCTCATTGATTAGTTTTTCTAGGGCAAGTGTTATGTCCTTTACAGAATCATGAACACTTGTCCAAATTTTAGAAAACAGGTCAACGAGCCATTCTATGAGGAGCAATGGGATGTAGAGAATGTATAGTAGTTTATACATATTGAGATAGTTGCGCAAAATTAATATTAATTTTTTGTATAACAAACAATGACAAATACAGTGGGACCGCCATCAAAATACCGAGAAAAATTTGGGGCGTAGAGAAAGAAGGAAGTTTTCCTATAATTAGACGTTATGTCAGGCCGTTGGTAAATTGAAAGCCATCACACCCCACGCACAATGAGACCCGAACCTTTACGAGACTTAATGCCAGAAGATTTTAAATTCGACAACCCGATATCCGATATACAAAAGGACATCATCACACTTTACGCATCTTGCAGGGCTTTAATGAGTCTGTTAACTCCAGTTCAGTTGGCCGACTATACTGCCGCATACGACAAATACTATTCTGAATTTCATCTATCGTCGGCCTCACCACGTGATGAAGATGATAGTCCTTCTTAGCCTTACGCTCATGCTCTAAGCGCTGATCGTTATTAATAAACTTACGATCAGCTTTGCCAATTGAACATAACGCAAAATTATAGGAAAAAAACTTTTTTAGAGAACGCCACAAATTTATAAGGATTTTTCCAACGGTTACACCAATTGAAGATTGGAAAAATCCTATTCTCGGTATTTTGTCCATAACACAAATTTACTTTATTTCATACAGCATCTGCCGTAGGTACGAACTTTGGCTTTAAATCAAACCATTCACGCATCATTATCGCATCTGCAAAGTCTGGACTTCGGCCTAAAACTTCCTTCACCTTGTCTTTTGGAATAACTCCTTTTTTCATATCGCTATCCAATTCTTTTTGTTTTACCTGCTCCAATTCGTCAATAATTAACTGCCTGGTTTCGTCATCGTCGCACTGAATATATAAGCCTCCCTGATTAATTCTGTGCGCCAACCTGTAATAACATTGGCTTTTGAGCATATCGAAGTTTTCAACTACTGCTTTACCGTTGGCATCCACAGGTTTCTTTGGATCTGCAAGAGGCCGAGCATTATTTACAAAGCCTTTATAGCCTACAAAATCTTCGAGTCCAACTCCAAGCCCATCGGCATCAATTAAAACATCTGACTTGCCGCAACCGATTCGCGCCCTTGCTGATTCGATCAATGTAGCGGTTTGAGTTAACTTCTGCTTCATGTAAGGTTTAACCTTTACCCGCCATCCATCCCATTCGCAAATAACAATTCTATCACCGCCCAGCCGGGCAATATCGGCTGTAATTTTCTTTGCCCCACCTTCAATATGTGAATTTGTAAAACAGTCTATTATCTTTTCGTATTCGATAAGATTGTTTTCATCGTCAGCGTACTCCCAGTTGCCTTCCAAAAGTCTTTCCCGGTCTCTACCTGAAAGAGTTTCTTTAAGTTGATCAACATAACCTTCTTCATTCTTTGTATTCTCATTTGCAAAAGCCCGAATGAATACTTTGCTACTTTCAAGAGTTCCGTTTTTCCAGGGTAGATAATAATTCTTATACAGGAAGTTCTTTTTAGGATTGCAGGTGATGAGCAACTTTCTTTTAAGATTGTATTTATCGTTTTCCCATCTTCCTATCGAAATTGCCAGATTCTTTTTTGCTGATTCCTCAAATTCAGCAGCTTCTTCAATCCATCCCCGCGTCATCAGCATACTTCCGAACCGTTCGTACATTGGATCGCCCGGCATCCATTTAGCCTCAATAAGAAGCACTATTGAACCGTTATAGCACTCAAAAAGGTTGTCCTGACCGTTGAAAGGTGCGTACTTTTCCACACTTATTCCCCAATCTTTGAAAACCTTCTCAATTGTGGGTATCGTGTGCTTTCTGAGGTCGTTTAATTTTTTACGTGCTATGAAATACCTGGTTCCGGGGTAAATAAGGGCATCACCGAATATAAGGCAAGTTCCCAGGTAACTTTTGCCACCGCCTTTAGCCCCGCCGTAAACAACTTCAGTAACATTGGGATCGATCCATGCTGCCGCGGCTTGCTTTTGCTTTATAGATGACGTTTGAAATTTTAAATCCAGTTTCATTCCCATCCCTCAATTATTTTTATACACTCATCCCATGTTTTAAGATTCAATATTCCATGCCTGAACTCGTCAAACCATTCCCAATCCACTACATCATCATTTATTTTAAGTTCACCTTCTTTTCTGATAACTGTTACTCCGTAATCGTCTTTTAAGGTGAATATTTCTGGCTCATCTATCTGGCAGATTGTTTGGTAAACGTTTCCGCACCATTCACGCGAATCACGCGGAACGTGCGTTATACTTTCACTGTGCGGGTTAGTGTCGTGGATTAAGATGCAACCTCCTTCATTGAGAACTTTCCACGAATTAATAATATCTCTTTTCACTTGGTCCGCATGATGGAGACCATCGCAAAATATAAGATCATATCTGGCAATTTTCTTTACTTCAAAAAACTCATCAGAAGTCATTTTTGCTACACGAGTATCATCTATTGATGGATCAATGCCCTCTTTAAATATTACATTGACTCTATCAAAGTTGTGGTCAGGATTGAAAATGCCGATCTCTAAATAACTTTTAGCCTTTATCTTATTAGCTATTACATTAATCAACAACGTGTGCTTCTGCATCGGAAACACTTTGGTTTTTTCCATTTGGTTTTTCTTTTATATTATCTCCATAGAAGTAACGAACTTCATCATCAATTTTCAACGCTACTGATACAATCTCCCCTTCCATCCATTGATCAGTTTCTTTATCGTAAGCGAGTAGTGTCATTTCGATATATTTAAAACCGTTTCCCTGCCTTTTACGCAAGTCAACCTTAACTGTTTGGCAATTCTATTCGTGTTCTCATTGTACTGATTGAAAGGAGCAACAAATAACCGGGGCTTCCTTCCAATATTCTTTCCTATCAACCATTGCGCTTTATTCATGCTCTCAAACTGTGCGTCATATCCCATCCCACTATGATCTTTATGGGTGTGGCTGTGGTTTTCTATGTCATGAAAGATAGAAATTGCCTGAAGTTGTTTCCAGGTGCAATACCCTTCAGTTCCTACCAAAGAAGTTGAGATAAATAGCTTTGCCTTTACGTTATACGCTTGCAGCATTTCACAGGCTTTTATCAGGCATATCATTCCGTCATCAATAGTTATAAGGTCGTAAACTTTCTTTCTTATGTCGTGGTAGAATTGATCGTAGGTGCGGGAGAATCTGTAATCGCTTTCCTCATCTACAAACTTGTGATAGGATAATATGATTGGGGCGTTATTCACTTTTTCTTGAAATATTTGTCAATCCATTTAGTCACTTGTATCTTTTCATCTCTGGTCAATGGCTCTTGTCCATCAACATCACATACCGCCGACTGGTACGGTTTGTCTGGAAGTATAACGACCGACTTTCCGTTAATCTCTAAAATAATTTTAATTTCCATAATCATTAGTTATTAAACCAACAGTTGTCGCAATGGGCAGTTGTTCCTTCCACTTCTGTTTAAATCTTTCCTTTGAGATATAAAAAGATTCTGTCCTTCCACCTATCTTTCGTGAACTATTATGATCGCAAAAACTTTTGAACACGTAACATTTCTTTCCTTGTGCTCTTGCCTGCATACAAATATCCGAGCCATAAAAATCCTGCTCAAACTGCTCATCAAACTTTAAATCTCCTTTTGTAATTAAGATAAGCTCATCAAGTGTATCTACTTCCACAAATCCAGTAACCGGCGCTCCCCAGGGTCTTCCCCTGTCCATTATGTAGCCGTAAATCTTCCGGACGTTGTTTTCAAGCTTAACCCCAGCGAGTCCGAGCACACCCCAATCTTCAGGAGCTGAATTTATTGCTTCCAGTAATTGCTTTTCAAATAAAGCATAAAGGAATACGTCATGGTGAACGTATATTGTTACACCTTCTGTTTTTACTGAGTTATAAGCTTTTGGGATGTTGGTATAGTCAAAGACGATCTTTCCAGCACAGTGGGATCCGAAGCTTGGAATTCACGTGACTTGAAGTCGCGGC
>JADMIO011153593.1_pt1 | contig 45760 bp, 37 predicted proteins | sample 8958161 | NCBI WGS metagenome assembly JADMIO01 (sample SAMN16585339, study PRJNA669376) | soil metagenome | isolation source: Crop rotation soil | place: USA: Cullars Rotation, Alabama | collected 2011
GCCGCGACTTCAAGTCACGTGAATTCCAAGCTTCGGATCCCACTGTGCTGGAAAGGACCACGCTCGATCCGGTGGCCTATCCCGCGCGCGCCCTGGCCCGGCTCTACCGCGAGCGGGCCGATGCGGAGAACGTTTACGACGAGCTCAAAAACCAATGGGGCTGGAACGGCTTCACCACGCAAAAGCTCAAGCCCTGCCGGTTCATGGCCCACCTCGTGGCGCTGGTCTACAACTGGTGGCACCTCTACGCCCGGCTGCACGATGGGGCCCACCACCGGGAAGCCATCACCAGCCGGCCGGCGCTGCTCGGCGGCGTCGCCCGGCTCACGCGGCACAGCGGCCAGAGCACGATCAAAGTCAGTTTGCAGCACGAAAAACGTGACCTGCTGGTGCAGTCCATCGCGCACGTCAGCAACCGCTTGCGCCGTTTTCACGCCAGCACGGAGCGATGGACTCGGGAACAACGCTGGGCGCTGCTTTTGACCCACATCTTCCGCCACTGGCTGGGTGGCAAATGGCTCGCACCGCTGCCAGCCGAAGCGGAACTGCTCCTCTCGGGATAATCCGCCCCCGGCGCCCCAACTTCCGCCGCCGCCCAACCGCCGTTTTCACGCGCGGCTCACTCCCCCATTCCCGTTTTTAGGCTTAGGCTTCGCTTCATGGGCGAGACGCCCATGCCACGTCGTGCGCGGCGGACTTCCGCCCGCTACTTCAGCACCGCTTCCAGCGACGTGTCTGGGTCCGCGCCCAGTTCGAGGGCTCGCTGGTAGTGTTTGCGGGCGCCCTCTTTGTCCGGTGGCCGAGAGGTGGCCAGCATCACCGCGAGGTTAAAGTGGGCATCGGGGTCGTTCGGATTGAGCGCGATGGCCTTTTCGAGATTTTTCAGGGAAAACGTCTCCACTCCCGTTTGCACCCTGGCCACGATCTGCGGGGCGAGCAGCAGAGCGTTGATGGCAAATCTTGCGCCGAATGATAGCGCCTGCGAGGTGGGCGCGAGCGGGCTGCTCAGCAACGATTCCATCAACGGATCGGGCGTGGCGCCCAACCGGAGAGCGCGCTGATAGTGCCGGCGCGCCCTCTCCTTATCCGGCGGCCGGTAAGTCGCTAGCACCACGGCCAGATTGAACTGAAAATCGGGGTTTTTCGGATCGAACGCGATCGCCGTTTCGAGCTCTTTCAAAGCGGCTTCGTCCCACCCTTTCTTGCTCGCGGTGATGCCGAGATACCCATGGGCAATGGCATCCTTGGGGTCGATGGCCAGCGCGCGCGTGAGGTGGGTGACCGCTTCGTCGTACTTGCCTTGCGCGAAATACAGAGCGCCGAGCTTACAGTGCGCGCTGCCGTCGTCCGGCTCGATGGCAATGGCCTTGCGGTACGCCTCGGCTGCGCGCTCCAGTTTCGTGGGCTGCTTCCCGGTAAACCAGCCATTCGAAAGCTTTTGCAGCCAGCCTGTTGGCTCGCTGCCGGGGGCGGAATCTTGCGCGACCAGATTCCCACCCGCCAGGCAACAGGCGACGCCAACAATTATCGCCAGCGCCGAGTCGCAGCGCCGGCTGCGCTTGGGGGGCGGCCTCATGCTCATCGATACTGAGCCGCGTGCCGCCTCCGCCGTTACTTCAGCATCGCTTCGAGCGACGTATCGGGATCGGAGCCCAGCTCGATGGCCTTCTTGTAGTTCTCGCGGGCCTTCTCTTTATTCGGCGGCTTGCAGGTGGCGAGCACGACCGCGAGGTTGAAATGCGCGTCGGCATTGTTCGGATCGAGTGCCACGGCGGTGTCCAGCTCCTTGAGCGCCGCCTCGGGCCAGCCCTTCTGGCTGGCGGTGATGCCGAGGTAGTTGTGAGCCACGGAGTCTTTGGGATCGATGGCCAGCGCGCGGGTCAAATGAACCACCGCCTCATCATATTTGCCCTGGCTGTAATAGACGGCGCCCAGCTTGCAGTGGGAGAAGCCGTCTTCCGGCGCGATGGCGATCGCCTTGCGGAAAGACTCCGCGGCCAGCTCGAGCTTGTTGGCGCGGAAACGAACTACGCCGAGATTGGAGAGCGCGTAGAGATTGGTCGGCGCCTTGGCGAGAACGCGCACGTAGGCTTGCTCGGCCTCTTTGTAATTGCCCCGCTCGTACTGCTCCTTGCCTTCCTGCACGAACGCCAGGAGATCGGGCGGCAGCTTGGCCATTTCGCGGGTCATGGAGGCGACGGCCGAGTTCTCACCGGTGGGTGCGCCGGGCAAATCATCGCCCGTAGGAGCGGAAGCCGGCGCAGGGGCTTCGGCGACGGCGGGCGGAGGATTGCCGACGGAGATGTTGTCGGTTCCTGGTAGCTGTAAGGAAAGGGCCGGCGGTTCCGTGCTCTCCGGCTTGGGCGGCGCGGAGGCGATAGCCGGCGCTTTGGCTTCCTTGGGCTGCCCTTCGGTTGCGGTGGGCGCGGGGGCAGGGGCGGGAGTTGGAACTTCGGGAGCAGGCGCGGGAGCCGCCTCAGGGGCCGGCGCGGGAGCGGGAGCCGCCTCGGGCGCGGGAACGGCGGACTTCGGCGGGACGTTGTTGGAAGCGACTTCCACCGGCTCGGCGGTCGGGAGCGGCGGAACCGCTGCCTCCGCGGGCTGAGGCGGCGCCACCACGGCGGTATCCACATCGACCAAGTCGATCTTCTGCTTGCGGAAAAAGGCCTTTTCCTTGGGCGTCAGCACCAGGGTCTTCTGGCCAAGCAACTCGAGCTGCCGGCGCAAGTCCTGCGACTTGATGTTCAGCTTTTGCATCTGCTCCAGCACGGTCTTGCGGGTGAGCGAGAGCTGAGCTTCCCGCGTCATCGACCGCTTCACGACTCCAAGGAGGAGCTGGTTTTCCTCCTGCATCTGCTTCTTTTCCGCAGCGGCGGTGGTCGAGTCGGCCTTCAAGATCTCGAGGGCCTTGGAGGTATCGGTGAGCTTGGTATTGAGCGCCACCATCTCGGTCTGGAAGGCGGCGTTCTGCTTCTGGGTATCGGCCAACTGCTGCTTAACCGAAGTGATCTCGGTCTTCAGGCTGGCGATGATCTGGTCCTTGCTGTCGCTCTCCGCCTTGTACTGGGCGATCTGCTTCTCGGCGTCGGCCACGCGGGCCACCAGTTTGGCATTTTCATCCATGAGCGCGGCGACCTGCTTCTGCCCTTCGCGCAACTTGCCCACCTGCTCGACCGCGTCGTCGCGCTGCTTGGTGATGGTGGCTAACTGAGTCTTCAAATCCTCGCTCTCCTTCATCACTTCCGCGACCCGCTTTTCCGCGGCCTGGATGGCTTCGGAAGCGCGCTTTTCCGCCTCGTCCACCCGCTTCTGAGCCACCTGCTCGGCCTTCGCGGCAATGTCGTTAGCCTTGGCGCTGTTGGCCACGGCTTCCTTGTTTTCTTTAAAGAGATTGCCGGCCCGGGTCGCCATGGCCAGGTTGCGTTCGGCAATTTGCTGACGGACTTCTTCGGCGGCTTCCTTTTCGTAGCGGATATTGACGATGTCGGCCTTGAGTTTCTTGAGCAATTGCTCCTGCACCTTTATCTGCTCGGAAGATTCGGTGCCTTGCGATTTGGCCTTCATGAGCGCTTCTTCGGTGGTATCGGCCCGCTGCTTCAATACCTTCTGCCTCGACTCGGCGTCCGCGAGGTTCTTGTTTGCGTTCTCGAGCTGGCGCTTCAGATCCGCCTGCTCCCGGCGCGTCTTTTCGAGCTCGTCCTGGGCGTCCCGCAGCTCCCGCTGCATTTTCTCCCGCTGGATTTGGATTTCTTTAAACGGATCACCCCCCGATGAGCTGCTAGTAACGTCGCGGCTTCCCTTTCGCGGCAAATCCGGTACCAAGGGGGAACCGGTATCCAAAGTCGTCGGCTCTTGATATCGCGGCTCTTCGCCATTGATCGCCACGGGCGCCCGCGAGGGCACAGAGGGAATCGCAGGCTCGGTCACGATATTGACCGGCGCACCCGGCGGCGGAACGATCCCGCCAGTCGCGGTGATCTTTTCCTCCATGCGGCTGATCGCCTCCAGCGTCTTCTTGCGGCGAAAATCGACGACCGTGGGGCTCCAATCGGGAAAGTGCCGGACCAGTTCGTCGATCATGCCACCCACTTCCCGGAAGGTCTGCAGCGCGGCGGGAAAGTTGTTGGATTTCTCCAAAGCTTCTCCCTTTTGGTAGTGTTGCCAAAGGGTTAGGAAGGAGTCGGCGGGGTCATTGCTGACCTGGGCGCGACTCTCCACCGCGAAGAAGCAGAGGAACGCGCAAAGGGCGGCGAGAACGGTCTTAAAACGCATAGGGGTCCTGGGAAAAAGTGGCCGAATGTATATGGTCAAGCGATTTTACGCAAACAGTCTTACAGGGGGGGCTCGCGAATGGATCGCCGCTCGCACGGGCCCGAGCGGCGTTCGCGCTTGCCGGCCAGCCACTTACAGCATTTCGCTTACTCACTGGTTTTGGCGGCCATCTTGGCTATGACCGCATCGATTTGCCTTTGCATGGTCACAGTGGCCGGACTGAGCGCAGAATCGCGGGTGGAAGCCAGCTCTACCAACCGCTTCACCTCACGGTAGGCCTTGAGGGCCTCGGGAAAGCGGCTGGCGGCCTTCAGTTTCTCGGCCTTCTGAAAGCTCTGCCAGAGCTCTAAAAAGACGTCGGCCGGGTCGGGTTTGGCGGTTTTTGCGGGTTGGCTGGCCGCCGATGGCTTGCGGTCTATCGATGTGCAGCTCGGCGCCTGCTCCCCTGGCTCCGGAATGTAGAAAAGTTTCGGAGGGGCTACAGTGTCCGGCGTAGGGATTTCCCCGCCGGACGCCATGATCTTATCTCCGACCCTCGCCATGGCTTCCGTAATTTTCTTGCGGCGAAATTGGACCACGGTGGGGGACCATCGAGGGAAGCGTGTGCTAAGCTCCTCGCACAGGCCGGCCGTTTCTCGAAACACCAGGAAGGCATCGGCGAGACGGTGCGTGGACTCCAGCCTTTCGCCCCATCGAAAAAGCTGCCACAAAGCCAAAAAGGACTCGGCGGGATCGCTGGAGAGCTGTGGGGGAAACTCTGCGGCCGCCAATCGAAGCGTGGCGCGCGTGGCATGATTGATGGCACCGAGTACCGTGGAGGGGCCCGCAGGCTTGTCTGGCCCACCCTGGCGAAGGACGACCCCGGGAAGTGCAGCCACGTGACACCAGCAGAGCAGGCCAACACCGGCGAGAACGGTCTTGAAGCGCATGGTTACCAGGGGGAAGGTGGCCGAGTGTACATGGTGCCGCGGCTTTTCGCCAACCGCCTTCTAGATCGGCTGTGAAAGAGCCTGTTCGTCGCCCAACCCGATTTGAGGCCCCCCGCTGGCTGTCGCCGGCCGATTTTCGCGCCTTGGAATCTGCGGGAACCACGGCCTGCCGGCTGGTCACGACGCCTGGCGGATGGATCGAGCGGCTGGGCGAGGATGTGCTGATTTCCCACAAATCGGACGAAGCCCTGGCCGAGTTTCGCGCCGGGCTGGACACGTGGTGCGCCGAGACCGGCTTTGCCCCCCGGCGTCTCTACGGGAAGTTTCTCCCTCTGCAAAACGCCGAGCGCATTGCGCCGGTACTGCTCGCGGGTGACGCGAGCCTGCCGCCTACAGCGGAAGCCACCGAAAGCGGTGTGCGCTACGGCCTCGATTTTGAGGCGGGCTACTCGGCCGGCCTGTTCATCGATCAACGGCACAACCGTGCCTTCCTCCGCCGCCGGCGCCCGGGCCGGGTGCTCAATACTTTCGCCTACACCTGCTCCTTTTCCGTGGTGGGGGCGATGGAGGGAGCGCGGACGACCAGTCTCGATCTCTCCGCCAAGTCGCTCGACCGCGGGAAAGCCAATTTCGCGCTCAATGGACTCTCCACCGAGGGGCACAGCTTCCTGGCTGACGATGTGCTGGAGGTGCTGCCCCGCCTGGTGCGGCGCGGGGAGAAATACGATGCGATCATTCTCGACCCGCCCACTTTTTCGCGGGGCAACAAAGGCCGGCGATTTCAGGTGGAAACCGGCCTGGAAGAGCTGATCGGCCTGGCCCTGGAGCTGGCGGCGCCGAAGGCCGCGATTCTGATTTCCACTAATTGCACCCGGCTGGGAGTGCGGGATTTGGAGCAGATGGCCCGCTATCAGATGAAAGTCGCGCGCCGTACGGCCGATTTTCACCGGGAAGCGTCGTTGGTCGATATTCCGGCGGGGGCCGGGGCGCAGACGCTTTGGCTGCTGCTGAAGTGAGGCGGCTATTTCGCGGCTGGCTGCGGAGTGTAAAACAGCGCGCGAAACCGGGCGGCTGACTTCGGGAACTGCGTGCCCTCCTTCTTGCCGCTGGTGGATACGCCCGGAGAGAGCTGGTGCCCGTGATCGCTCTCGTTGATGTCGAAGTAGCAGTGGAAGGCGACGTTGTTCGCCGGGTCGCGGATGAAGGCCGTCATCTGCTCGATGAAGTAGGGGTTATCGAGCCCTCCATGGTGATGATTCGCCCAGACCAGGCCCCACTCGGGAATGGCTAGCGGCTTGTTGTGGTCGTGGGCAAATTTGACCCAGAACGCGAGGCCGCGATTGCTGCCGATGATCCAATCCGACCAGGCTTTCTTTCGCCGGCGCTCGATCTCGGCCGGGGTGGCATTGGCCGGCCACGGATAAGTGTCTGCCGCCCAGGTTTCGTCGTAAACGTCGATGCCGACATAATCGACCACATCGTCGCCCGGCCAGGCTTGCTCGGCGGGGAACTGCTGATCGCCCAGGGTGGGGTTCCAGCAAAACTTGAGGTTTTGCGCGCCCGGCACGGCCCGCATGGTGGTCACGATTTGGCGCCAGTACTCGGCAAAGGCCGCGGTTTTTCCCTTGGCCCGCCAAGTATACCAATCGCCGTTAAACTCCCAGCCCGGGCGCAAAATCGTATCGGTCAATTTGTAGCGCACCAGGTTCTCGGCCAGGTCCTTGAAGTAGGGGTTGTAGCCGCCCGCCGCGCCTCTTTCCAAAGAGACCGGCACGCGGCGCTCTTTGCTACCCTGGGTGGCGCCGCTGCCATTCACCGGGCCCGCCAACAGGGGGATCGAGAGGATGAGCCGGCGCCCCGACTTGGCGTGCACCCAGCGCGACCACGTATCGAGCCACCAGGTGGGCCAGCCCACGTTGTCCCACGATTCGTTGCCGACGAAATCCAACCCCCAAACGGTATCCCGGCCCAGCCAGCGGGCGAAGGCATCCACGCCCGCCGTGCCATTGGGCCAGTGGTAGGTGCCCAGCGGGGGCTCGCTCGCTGGTGTTTGCGCGCGGGCCGGAAAAAGAGCTGTGGCGGCAAGAAAGAGGGCAACTAGGAAGGGGGCAAGTCTGGCTGGACTGGTCATAAGCACGGCGGGCAGCACGGTCAGATAAGCTGCTGGCTTTGGGAATCGAAAACCAGGAGGCCCGCATCCAATTCGCCAAGCTGCCCCACTAGCTCTCCGTGGGAATTCCAGGCGGCGCTCCTTCCGCCGCAAGTACCGCCCTCGGCCGGACCCACGCAGTTGGCCATGAGGACCGGCATGGAATGATCACGAGCCATCGCGCTAAGCCGTTCGGCGGCCTTGGCGGCTCCCGGCGGCGTCTTGGCTACGCTGGCCACGTAGATGGCCGGAGGGTGTTCGAGCACCGAAGCCAAATGCTCCGGCACGGAGATCTCGTAGCAAATGGCGAGTGCCAGATTGGTCCCGCCGATCTCCAGATGGGGTGCGGTTTTGCCCGGCACGAAGAACGGCGTTTCGTCGGAGTGCAGGTATTTCTTGGAGTAAACGCGCCTCGGTTGCCGCGGCTGGAAAAGGAGCAGGCTGATGCGGAGGCCGTCCTCGTGCCTGGTCGGCATGCCTGCTCCGATCGCGATGCCGCGCGCGTCGCTGATATCCTGCAGTGGATTCAGGCTGGCATCGTGAGGCTCCACGGCCAGTGCCTTCGCCAGCGCAGGCTCGTAGCCGGTGAGCGACAGTTCCGGGAAAACGACAAAATCGGCGCCCTGCTCGGCAGCTTGCGCGACTAGACTCAGGTGCTGGGTAAGATTGCCGTGCACATCGCCCTTAAACGGTCGCGTTTGAGCCAGGCAAACTTTCATGGCCGGGATCGGAGCAAGCGAACGCCGAAGAAAAGGAGCGTAACTCCAAAGACCCGCTCCAGCCAAACGGTGAGGCCGCTGGCTCGCAACGACGCGGCGCCTCGCTCGGCGAGATAGGCGTAAGTGCCGAGCACCAGCGCATCTCCCACCACGGTGGTGGCGAAGAGGATCGCGAGTTGCCCCCAGAGCGAGCGATTGGGATCGATGAACTGCGGCAAGAAGGCCGACATGAACAGCAGCGCTTTGGGGTTGGTCACCTGGATGGCAAATCCCTGCAAAAGCAGACCGCGGCGGCTGGCTGGCGCGGCGGCGACCGCAGTTTTCCGCTCACGCGCGCGAAAAGTGGAAATCAGCAAACGCAAACCAAGATAGAGCAAGTAAACCGCGCCCAGGATGCGGAGGAGTGTGAAGGCCGTAGTGGCAGTCGCGAGTAGCGCCGCCAAACCGCAGGCGACGCAACTAAAGAAAACGACGTGTCCCAACAGAATGCCCGCGACGCCGGCGAGGGCGGAACGGAATCCATAACGCGTGGCCGAAGACATCGCATACATCACTGCGGGGCCGGGAGTGACGGCCACCAGCAGCCAGGTGGCCAAGTACCAGAGGAAGACTTGGAGGCTCATACAGGCGGCGCTTCAACGAATACCGCTGACCGACGTGAATGAGTGGGCCGACTTTTGCGCGCTCATGGCGTAAGGCTAGTCACGCCCCCATTCTCGCCTGCGCTTTTTGCAGGCAGTACAGGAGATACGGCAGGAGCTGCTTTTTGCGGGAAACGACCCCCGCCAGTTCCCAGACCTGCGGGCTTTGCTCCGGGTAGTCGATGGTGGCCAGAAAGGCGTCGTGCCCGCGCACCAGCAGCAGAGAGCTTTGGGTGTTGATGTCCGTCACCAGCAAGGCGGCGAAGAAGAGGCGCTCGGCCTGTTGCGCCGCTCCCAGTGCTTGCAGCAGCGCGGCGCGCTTTTCCTCGAAATGCGCAAAGGTCAGCTCTTCGACCTGCGCTACCGTGAAGCGGAGGTCGCCTTCCTGGTAAAGCTTGCAATCGGCCACCACCGCCTGTTCCGGCGTCATGGTGAGCAAGGGCGAGCCGATGGAGAAGATCTGCTCGGAAAGCTTGGCCGCTTCGACCCCGGCGATCTGTGCGAGCTCTTGCAGGATGGCGCGATCCGCCGCGGTAGTGGTGGGGGAGCTCAGCAGGAGTGTATCCGAGATGAGCCCCGCCATGAGCAGGCCCGCGACCCCGGGCGGAATCGGCACGCCGGCTTGCCGGTAGCACATGGTGACGATGCTGCTCGTGGAGCCGACTGGGTTATTCCAAAACAAGATGGGGGTGTGGCTGGAAAAACCGCCCAGCTTGTGGTGATCGAGGATTTCGACGATCGGCACGAGGTCCGCGCCGCGCACCGCCTGGGTGAGCTCATTGTGATCCACCAGGATGAGCTGGCGCGGAATCGCCTTGAGAAAGTCCGACTTGGAAAGGATGCCCACGAGCGAGCCGCTTTGGTCCACCACCGGAAACGAGAACCCCGCCACGCCCGCGGCGACTTGGCGCGCCTCGGCCAGCGAAGTCTCGGGATGAAAACTGGTGTATTCATCGTCCAGCACCCGCTCTACGCGCACGGCGCCGCGCGCCAGCAGCACGCTGGTGGCGGTGTCGTACGGGCTCGAAATGAGCGGGATCTTGGCCTCGGCGGCGCTGCTCTCCGTGTGCCGATCGATGGGATAACCGCCGGTTACGATCATGGCGGAAACGCCGGCACGGATCGCGACCTGATGCACGTCCGGCCGGTCGCCGGCAAAAAGGATGACGCGGCGGTCCGGATAACGCCGCAGACGGTCGGCCAAAGAGTCGGGCGCCATGGCGGCGACCATGAGCAGGAACTCTTGCGGTTCCGTGCCCGGCGAGCCGGCGAGCACCCGGCCCGCGATCGTGGCCACGATATCGCTGAGCGAAGTGACCACCATGCGCGCGCTGCTGGCTTCTTCGCGCGGTGGAAAGAGGAGATGGTTGAGCTTGAACGCCGAGAGCAAGCCGAGGCAGCGGTTTTGGCCGTCCACCACCGGGAGACCGCGCAGTTGCTTTTGCTCCATCAGTTGCAGCGCATCGTAGGCCGTGGTGTTGGAGCGCACCGAGACGACGCGGGGCTCCATCACGTCGCTCACCGTGGGCGAAAGATCCGTGATCAGCCGGGGCGCCTCGAAGCCGAATTTGTTCAGCACAAAATCGATCCGCTCATTGGTGGCACCCGCGCGCGCGGCGATGACGCCCGACTGTCCCTGAAGCCGTTTCAGCTCGGCGTAGGCCAGCGCCGAGCAGATGGAATCCATGTCCGGATTTTTGTGGCCGATGACGATCGTTTGCATGAGACGGAAACTGGCGGCCTCTGAGTTACCAAACCGCGCGAGGACAATTCAACCGGGGCGGCGTCAAAAATCGAAGACACTCTGCTGCGCGGCGGCTGGACGCGCCCGCTTTTTCGTGCGGCGCCGGCCGCTCCGGGCGGCTTGCTGGGCCAGAAACTCGAGCTCGGCGCGATTGCGCTCCAGGGCCGTGCGCACGCGCTGCAAATCGCGCTGGAGCGCCTTGCGGCGGGTGGCTTCCATCCGCGCGAGCTCGGCGGTCTTTTCCGAAAAATTCCAGGCCGGATCTTTCCGGGCTACCGAGACCTGTTTTTGCAGGCCGCCGAGGCTGATTTGCAGCTCGCGAATGAGCCGCCGGAGCACCTGCAAGGGCACGCTCTTGTTGGCGCGGCCCGCGGTGAGCTCCACCCGCCCGGCGAGCGCTTCCATCATCTCGAGATCGCCGGCCCGATAAGCCGCCTGCAACTGGTGCCACAGCTCGCGCTCGCGCGGAGTGTGGGTGCCGTGGTGGTCCGGGTGCAATTGCATCACGAGTTGGCGGTAGAGCTCCTTCAGCCGATCCACGCCGCGCTTTTTCGCCGGCTCCGCCTCCGGTGCGGGCCGCTCCTGGGGAGTTTCGCCGCGGGCCCGGGCGCGCGCTTCGCGAAGCAGATCGTCCAGCTTGGGCGGACGCCGCCCCGTCATGATTTCGTAAAGCTCCGCCGTATCCGCGTAGAATTCACGAAAGTCGCGGCGGACGTTGGCCGGGGCCGCGTCGAACGCCTTGATGTCAAATTCCGGAGGCAGGTCGCTGGCGCCAAACATCTTGTCGCCTTCCGGGCCGGGCGGTGGCTCTTCGTCGAAATCGTAGCCGTCGTCAAATGGGCCGGCCTCGGCGGCGCCGGTTTCCGGCGGCGGCTCGCTCATCATCTTCATCACACGGCGATATGCGGTGACCTCCGTGCAGCCGCTCCAGTACATCTCGTCCTCAATGGCCGCGAAAGTGTACTCCGTTTTTTGCAGCTCCATGGAAAGGTCGCGGAACTCCGTGAGCAACGCGCCAAAGGCCTGCGCTTCCCACCTCTGATAAGCCGGCCGGTCAATGGTCTCGAACGTATCCAGCAGCGTCCGAGTCTTGGCGATCTTGTCTTCGAGCGCGTGATACTTTTGCAGCCCGTCCGCGCGCAGCGGCACTTCGTCCACCAGCACCAGGGTGCGGCTGCGCGAAGTCCCGCGCGATGTGGGCGGCGACGGTCGATGCGTCGGCTTCCGTTTCCCCTTCTTCATTCCTGCTGACGCTACTCAGGAGCGGGCGAATGGGAAGGGGGAATGTGTGCGAGCCGCATTCGACACGACTCTGATTTCACGGTTCGGGTATTGCACCCATACCTCCTCAACGTTCTAACTCGGTGGAACCCAACACCGAAACAGATTGTAGCCCGTTTTTGGGCCTACGAATGAAACGAATGAAAACGAATATTTAGAAACCGATCATCCTTCTGATGATTCGTTTTCATTCGTTTCATTCGTAGGCCAATTCCTTGGGGGGTGCTTCTGTGGGGGAGCCAGCCTTCGCCTAAAGATTTTGGAAGCGGGTTTCGTTGTTTGCGGTGTGAAAAGTTGGCCCAACGCGGGCGGCCGGTTGTGTTCCAATCCCCGGCAAATAACTGAGGCGCCGGGGTGCGCCAAAAAAGATTGTGAAAAATTTCACAATCTCACTTGCCATACCCGTTATCGTGGTGCATGCTTCAATCGTTCTGGGGGGAACAGCCGGGTCGTTGATCATTCGATCAGCGGCCCGGCATCTTTTTTACGTGCCATGCCCAAATCCTCATCGAGCAGGCGCAAATCGAGTCGAACGCCCAAGCCGAAGGCTGCGCGCAAGTCGGTGGAAATCGCCATTCTGAGCGATATCCACAGCAATTTGCAGGCGTTGGAAGCGGTGCTGGCGGAGTGCCAGGTCCGCGGGATCAATCGCTTTTTTTGCCTCGGCGACATCGTGGGTTACGGGGCCAACCCGCTGGAATGCCTGAAGCGGATTCGATCCCTGCGCTGTCCCACCGTCATCGGAAACCACGACTATTATGTGGCCACTGGTGAGCTGGACGCCAATCTCAACCCCGTGGCGTTCGCGGGCATTCGCCATTCGATGAAGTCCCTCAAGGCGGCGGAGCGCCGCTGGTTGCGGGCACGGCCCATAGTCGTCGTGAAGCCCACCTTCACCCTGGTGCATGCCTCCCTTTGTGAGCCGCTGGAATGGGAATATGTTTCGGACCGCCCCCAGGCGCGCCGGTCGCTGCTGGAGCAAACCACGCCGCTCTGTTTTTGCGGCCATACCCATGTGCCGCGGCTTTTCCTCTGGGAGCAGGCGCCTCCGCCGGAGCAAGTGGGGGAAAGCAAATTTCGGTTTTCGCGCGAAAGCCGGGCGCTGCTGAATCCCGGCTCGGTAGGGCAGCCCCGCAACGAAGATCCGCGCGCGCAATTCGCCATCTTCAATCCGGAGGAATTCACGGTGGAGTTGGTGGCGATCGACTACGATATCGCCGGCGCCGCGCAAGCGATCCTCGATGCCGGGCTGCCGGAATACCTCGCCGAGCGCCTCTCGTACGGCGTGTAGGGGCGGTATTTTCCGCCAATTTCGCACAAACTACAGTCGCCTCCTCGAAGTTATCCTATTGCGACTCACAGTCTCGCCGCCGTCCATTTGGGGCAGACGACTTCGGGCTCCAATGGCGATCAATTAAATCTCCCCTTTCCGTATGAACCGTCGTTTTCCTTCGATGCCTGTTCTGAGTGTGTTGCTGATTTCCGCGCAGGCGTGGTGTCAAGTGAGGGCGGCGGAACCTGCACGGCCGAGCCCCGGCCCGGGCTCCGATGGGAAGGAGGTCCCGAAATCCGTGAACGAACGGGCGGCTGCCGCCGGCCTGACCAAGAGAGAGTACAAAGCGCAAAAGCGGGAGCGGCAGCGGGAAGATATGCTGAAGCGGATCGAAAAAAGAGAGGATGGCGAGCCGTCGAGGCGGTCCGCTCCGGCCCCTTCCGCGCCCAAGAATTTCAATCCCTATCAATTTGCCGAGGATTTCGACCGGAGTACCGGCTGGGAGCAAAAGGAAAATCGCGGGAATAAATCGGTCCACGACTACGGGTATGAGAGCACGAACCATCTCTCCGCGGCCGGATGCGCTCCGGGTGAAATCGGCGGCTCGGTGTCCGGCGCCGCCGTGTCGTGGTTTGCGGATAACGTCGCCTCCGGTTCGGCCCTGCTCGAGGCCGATACGGCCCTGACCGCGAACGGCTGGTGCGTTTTTACCACGACCGCGGGCCAGGCCAGCGTTGGCTGGTTCAACTCCGAAACCTATGGCGTTTCCGACGCGGCGCCGAATGCCTTCATCGGTTGGCGTCAGGACGGCACCACGATCCGGGCGGCCTTGGGGGCGACGGGCTCGTCGTTTCTCGATGGTACGGCGGTGGCGGTGGCCAGCGGGAAACCGTTTCAGTGGTCGCTAGAGTACAACCCAACTGGAGGAACCAACGCTTGCGGCCAGATCACGCTCACGGTTGGCGGCTCGTCATCCACCCTTGAGCTGACCAAGGAGCAGCGGGAGGCGCTCGCGGCCAGGAAATTCAATCGTTTCGGGATCGTCACGGCGCGGACTGGTGCCCAGACGAGCACGCTATGGCTCGATAACCTCACCTACACGAGAATCTCCGGCTTTCCCGTGCCGCATGCGGACGCCGCAGCTCATACGCGCACGGCGTTCTTCGATACCGATCCGACCGCCGACTCCACCTTTTTCGCGGTCAACAATCTGAGCCCGCACCAGCCAGTAACCGTGATCCAGGATTATGGCTATCGGCCGGCGGGCGGCCGCACGGGCGGGTGCGCCGGTGGCCGCTTCACTCCGGCCATTGGGCTCTCCTACTACGGCTACGACTACGGCGCGAAGATGCTCCACTTTAGCGACAAACTTCGCTCGGAAGGCTGGTTTCAGATCCCCAGCTATGAAGGGCGCTGTATGCACCTCGGCTGGGCGAGCAAGCACGGCATGAGCTGGCACGAACCGAGCACGCTCGCGCTTCGCATCAGCAGTGTGAACATCAAAGGCGAGGGCCGGCGCATCAATGTCGCGGGCGAAGGGACGCTCAAGAATTACGAAGGGCACGGCGGCGCCGGCTGGGGAACCATCACCACGCTGCAGGCGGGCCCCGAGTGGCATCATTACACCATGGAGCTCGATCCCGCTGGGGCCAAAGGATTGGGGACGTTCACGGTCGAAATCGATGGCACTTCCAAGGTCTTCTATTTCGGCGAGGAGAAGCTGAAGAAGGGAGGCGACATCGAAATTTTCGGGATGTGGAATGCCAAACTCCCGGCCGAGGAAAGCGTGATGACGGCCTATCTGGACGACGTGACGAACACGACCAACGGCCAGCGCGATCCGGCCTCGAACGACTTCAACATGCCACCTAGCGGTTGGGTGGGCCAGAACAACTCCTTTACGGCGAAGGATGGCATTGTCCGGCCCTATCACCAGTTTGGGTGGGCCAGGACTTTGTCACATCTCGACGGATTGAACGGCTTTACCCCGATGTACACGGTGCCCGAGACCGAACGCTACTGCATGGGCGGGATCATTTACCTGGCTAGTTTCGAAAACCTCAACGTCCCTCGCGCATCGTACGGCGCGGGACTCAATGGAAGGTTGAACTCCAAGGAACATCACCTGTACGTCACGGGCCAGTTCAAGATGGATTGGGCCAACGTGGACGCGGGGGAATTGATCGGCTGGTACGATAGTGCCACCGCTTGCGACCAAACCACCGGAGGAAAAGGACGCAGTCTGCCCAACCGTTTCCTGGGGGTGACCGTGGCCGCGGGGAGCAACGGTTACGGGATGCTCCCCAGCTATCGCTCGCCGCTTCTGTCGGAGGAGGCGACGCTGAAGGTCTTTAATCCGGCCACACGCGTGTTCGAGGACGGGGAATGGCGTGAATTCTACATGGAGTACGATCCGGACGGCGCCGGGGGGCGGGGCCAGCTCAAGCTGCAAATAGGGAGGGATGGAACGCTGGTGCTTTACGACCTGGCGCAAGGGGCGAAGGGCGCGGATTTCGCCTTCGATCGCTTCGGATTGCTTACGCACCGGAAAGGTGGCGGCAAACCACACGCGATCTATTTCGACAAATTGACCTACACGGTTGCTCCTTGAAGGGGCGCGTGAAAGACGGCCCGGTTCCGGCCCGGCGAGACGAGGAGAGGAAGAGTGGTGCGCGCTGCAGGGTTTGAACCTGCGACCCCATCCGTGTGAAGGATGTGCTCTACCGCTGAGCTAAGCGCGCATAGTTAGGCGGGGCGAAGGATGTAGTGCCGGTTCGCGCCGAATTCCAGCGAAATCTTCGGGGCTGTATCCGCGGGGTGTCCGCGCCGGCGGCGGCTAGGCCGGTGAGGCGATGAGCCGGACCATTTCGGCCACGGCTTCTTCGAGCCCGGTAAAAACCGCCCGGCAGACGATGGAATGCCCGATGTTCAGGTCCACCAAATGCGGCACCCGGTGCATCTGGAGCACATTGGTGTAGTTCAGCCCGTGGCCGGCATTGATCTGAATGCCGGCGGCGGCGCCCGCTTCGGCGACCCGGCGCAAGCGCTGCAACTCCGCGGCCTGGGCGTCGCCTTGGGCGTTGGCAAAAGCACCGGTGTGAAGCTCCACGATTTGCGCTCCGAGTTTCGCGGCCGCCTCGATTTGAGCTTCGTCCGGCTCGATGAAAAGGCTCACCCGGACGCCTGCGCTCTGCAGGCGCCGCACGGTGGGGGCAAGAAAATCGAATTGCCCCGCGGCATCCAGGCCGCCCTCCGTGGTCACTTCCTCGCGGTTTTCCGGGACCAGGCAGACTTCTTCGGGGACGATTTGGAGCGCGAAATCGAGCATCTCGGCGGTGTTGCCCATCTCCAGGTTGAGCCGGGTGAGGATCGAGTCGCGAAGCCGCGCCACGTCCTGCGCCTGGATGTGGCGCCGATCTCCGCGCAAATGGACGGTGATGCCGCCGGCGCCCGCGCGCTCGCAAATGGCGGCGGCGGCCACGACGTCCGGCTCGCAATTGTGCGCTTCCAGCGATCCGGCATAGCGGGCCTGCCGCAGGGTGGCCACGTGGTCGATATTCACTCCGAGTTTCATGGGAATCCTCTTCTCCTCTGCCCCGGAAGGCCGGCTGTAAAGTCTTCATCCACGCGCAGAAGGCCGTTCAGAGCTTGGGGGAGCCACTTTTGTTCCGGCGCACGATGCAACGTGAAGGCCACCTCTTTACCCGAGCATTCTTTTTTCTATGGAACGGATCGAAAAATCTATCGAAGTCGAAGCGTCGCTGGCGACGGTGTACAATCAGTGGACGCAATTTGAAGAGTTCCCGCAATTTATGGATGGCGTGCAGGAGGTCCGCCAACTCGAAGACGACCGTCTTTTTTGGCGGGCCGAAATCGCCGGCAAGACTACCGAATGGGAAGCGGAGATCTACGAGCAGATCCCTGATCGACGCATTGCTTGGCGCAGCACCAGTGGCGCGCCCAACGCCGGCGCGGTGAATTTTGAGCCGCTGGGCGAAAATCGCACCCGCGTGCAACTGGTGCTCGATTACCAGCCGATTGGCGCAGTGGAAAAGGTGGGCGACGCGCTCGGACTGGTGTCGGGCCGCGTGGAGGGGGACTTGCGGCGCTTCAAGAGCTTCATTGAAGGGCGTGGCGTATCCACGGGCGCCTGGCGCGGCGAAATTCGTTGAACGGGCCGCCGCCGGATGACTGCGAGCGATAGGAACAACGTTCGCATGCACGCAATCCCTTGGTGGAGAGCGTTTTCACAAAGATGAGCAACCCCCTCTGGTACAAGGACGCGGTCATTTACCAGGTCCACGTCAAAACGTTCTACGACAGCAACGGCGACGGAGTCGGCGATTTCCGCGGCATGCTGGAAAAGATCGATTATTTCGCGGAGCTGGGCGTCACGGCGATTTGGCTCTTGCCGTTCTATCCGTCGCCGCTGCGGGACGATGGATACGATATCGCCGACTATTTTTCGGTGAACCCGCTGTACGGGACGCTGGAAGATTTCCAGGAATTCCTGGCCGAAGCTCACAAGCGTGGGCTGCGCGTCATCACGGAGTTGGTGATCAACCATACCTCCGACCAAAATGCGTGGTTTCAAGCGGCGCGCCGGGCGCCCGCGGGATCGCCCGAGCGAGACTTTTACGTCTGGAGCGACACGCCGAACAAGTACACCGAGGCGCGCATCATCTTTAAGGATTTCGAGCCGTCGAACTGGTCCTGGGACCCGGTGGCCAAGGCCTACTACTGGCACCGTTTTTTTCATCATCAGCCCGATCTGAATTTCGATAATCCGGCGGTGCACGAGGCGGTCTTACGTGCGCTCGATTTCTGGCTCGATATGGGGGTGGACGGCCTGCGGCTGGATGCGGTGCCGTATCTCTACGAGCGCGAGGGGACCAACTGCGAGAACCTGGCGGAAACGCACGCCATGCTCAAAAAGCTGCGCAGCCACATCGACCTAAAATATGGCAATCGGATGCTGCTGGCGGAGGCCAATCAGTGGCCGGAGGACGCTGCGGCGTACTTTGGGAGCGGCGATGAGTGCCACATGAATTTCCATTTCCCCATCATGCCGCGGCTCTTCATGTCGCTGCAAATGGAGGACCGGTTCCCGATCATCGATATTCTCAATCAGACGCCGGCGATTCCGGCGAACTGCCAGTGGGCCACCTTTTTGCGGAACCACGACGAGCTGACGCTGGAGATGGTGACCGACGAAGAGCGCGACTACATGTATCGCGTCTATGCGGACGATCCGCGGGCGCGGATCAACCTGGGTATCCGGCGTCGGCTGGCCCCGCTGCTGGGCAATAACCGGCGGCGTATCGAGCTCATCAACGCCTTGCTCTTCTCGCTGCCCGGCACGCCGATCGTTTACTACGGCGATGAGCTCGGGATGGGGGATAACTTCTACCTCGGCGACCGCAATGGCGTGCGCACCCCGATGCAATGGGCGCCGGACCGCAACGGTGGTTTCTCGCGCGCCAATCCGCAGCAGCTCTACCTGCCGGCCATCATCGATCCGGAGTACCACTACGAGGCGGTAAATGTGGAGAATCAGCGGCGCAATCTGTCGTCGCTTTTTTGGTGGATGCGCCGGATCATCGCGGAGCGGAAACGGTGGCACGCCTTTGGCCACGGCACGATTCGGTTTCTCCATCCGGAGAACGCCAAAGTCCTGGCCTTTGTGCGGGAAACGGAAGAAGAAGCCATCCTGGTGGTGGCCAATCTCTCGCGCTTCACGCAAGCGACGGAGCTCGAGCTTTCCGAGTATGCCGGCACACGTCCGATGGAGATTTTTTCGCGGCAAAAGCTTTCCGAGATCAAACAGGGCGGGACTCTTTTCACGCTGGGGCCGCACGATTTTTACTGGCTGGCGATGCGCCGCAAAGGCGCCCGGCAGTCGCAGGAGCTGGTGAGTGTGCCGGTGCGCGAGCAAGCGCTGGAGTGGGGCGGTCCGCTCACGCTGGCGACGCGCGAACTGCTCGAGCGCGATTTGCTCCCCGGCTATTTGCTCAACTGCAAATGGTTCGCCGCGCGCGGCCAGAGCTTGCGCGAGTTGCACATTGCCGATGACTTCGCGCTCAAGCCCGATTCCACCAACGAACGCGTGCTGATCGTGAGCGCGGCGTTCAGTGAAGGGCTGGGCGAAACCTATGTGCTGCCGCTGCGCCTTTCTGGGGGGGCGGAAGCGGCGCGCATCCTGGCGGAATCGCCGCGCCTGGTCGTGGCGCGCTTCGGCGCCGGGGCCGAAGAACTAGTTTTGCACGACGCGTTGCTCGATGCCGGATTCCGCTCCGCGCTGCTCGAGGCATTCGGCGCGCCCAAGACTCGCCATGGCCGGCTCACGGCCCGCCACGGGCGCGGATTCGACGCGGCGGCGCTCGCGGATTCCGCCACGCGCTCGCAAGTGGTGAGTCTCGAAGGTTCCAATTCCACGGTGGCGTTTGGAGACCGTTATTTTTTGAAACTCTTTCGCCGTTTGGAGTGGGGCAAACAGCCGGAGGAAGAGCTGACGCGCCACTTGCACGAGGCGCGGGCATTCCCCCATACGCCGCCCTTCGCGGGCAGCCTGCACTACGGGGAGACCAACAGCAGCCGCCCCATGGTGATGGCGCTCCTGGTCGGCTTTGTACAAAATCAAGGCGACGCCGGGGCGTATACCATCGATGCGGTGGGCCGGTATTTCGAGCGGGTGTTGTCGCAACGGGGCGAGCTTAACGAGGCCGCGCTGGCGGACGCGGTCGGCGCCGTTTACCCGGAGCGCGCCCGGCAACTCGGCCAGCGGGTGGCGGAGCTGCACCTGGCTTTGGGCAGCGACCGGCAGCACGCGCATTTCGGGCCCGAGCCGTTCACGTCGCTCTACCAGCGCTCGCTCTATCAGGCCGTGCGTGGGCAACTGCTCCGCACCATGCGCCTGCTCTCCAGCCATGTCTCCGACTTGCCGCCTGAGGTAAGAGAGCTGGCCAAGGAGGTCCTGGGCGGCGAAGCGCGGCTGCTCGAAAAGTACGGCGCCTTGCTCAAGACCAAAGTGGAGGCTGAAAAGACCGTGATTCACGGCTCGTTGCACCTGGGTCAAGTGCTCAACACCGGCAAGGATTTCGTTATCGTGGATCTCGAAGGCGACCCCACGCGCCCGCTCAGCGAGCGCTCCCTGAAACGCTCTCCGCTGGTGGACGTGGCCAGCTTGATTCGTTCGTTTGACTTTGCCGCTCACATCGCGCTCCGGCGCCAGCAACCGGTGGATCAGGAGTTTCTGGCCCCGTGGCGCGAAGCGTGGGTGCAGCAGGTTTCGACGCAATTCCTCGCGGCTTACCTGGATGCGGCCCGCCCGGGTGGCTTCCTTCCGCGGAACGAGGCCGACTTGCAGTTGCTCCTGGGTGTTTTCCTGCTCGATCGCGCAGTGTCGGAAGTGGCGAACGAAATCGTATTCCGCCCGGATATGGCGGTCGTGCCCCTCCTTGCCATGCGCGGACTGTTGCAGGCACCGATCGAAGCCACGGTTTGAGGATTGCCCGGAAGGTGGGGTTCACCGCAGCCTCAAGGGATGTTTCCCTTTCGTCTTTGCGCCGCGTTGGCCCTCGCATTACTCGCGCTGCGATCGCACGCCGCCGATTGGGCCGAGTTTCTCGGTCCTTCGCGCGACAATACTTCAACGGAAACCGGGCTGTTCGAGGCGCTCGGTCCCGAGGGGCTTCCGGTGCTGTGGCAAAAGCGGGTCGGCACGGGTTACAGCGCGCCCTCTGTGCTCGGAAATACGCTGGTGCTGCACCATCGGATCGACGACTCCGAGCTGGTGGAGGCGATGGATGCCACCACGGGTGAGCGGCGCTGGATTTTTGGCACGCCGAGCGATTTTGTGGATCCTTTCGGTTACAACAACGGGCCGCGCTGCCAGCCCATTTTGCGTGACAATCGATGCTACGCCTTCGGGGCGGCGGGAACGTTGCTTTGCCGCGAGCTGGACAGCGGCAAGCCGGTCTGGAAGCGGGAGATTCCGCAGGAATTCAACGTGCCGGAGGCGTTTTTCGGCGTGGGCGCTTCGCCGGTGTTGGAGGACGGATTGCTCTATATTATTGCGGGTGGGCAGCCGAACTCGGGCGTGGCGGCGCTCGATCCCGCTACGGGCCGTACAGTGTGGGAAAATGTAGGCGCCAAAACGTGGAACGGCATCCCAATGACTGGCTGGCCCGGTGAGCGCAGCGTGGCTTGGAATCCGGCCGATCCGGCCTTTCAAAAGCAGGCCGACTACTGCACGCCTGTGATGGCGACCATTCACGGGCGCAAACACCTGCTCTGCTGCATGCGGCAGGGGCTCGTCTCGCTCGATCCCAAAACCGGGGAGGCCAATTTTTCGTTCTGGTTTCGCGCACGGCAGGATTCGTCCGTGAATGCCATGACGCCGGTGGTCTCCGGCGATACGATCCTGCTCTCCTCCGCCTATTTCCGGAGCGGTTCCGTTTTGTTGCGGGTTCGCCCGGATGGGCGGGGTGTGGAAGAGGTGTGGCGCAGTCTCGCGCTGGAGATGCACTGGAGCAGGCCGGTCCTGGCAGGGGGGAATCTTTATGGATTCTCTGGCCGGAATGAGCCCGATGGGAGGTTTCGTTGCGTAGAGATGGCCACGGGAAATCTTCGCTGGGATCGCCCTGAGGGCTGGCCGAATGGCGGGCACACCAAACTGGACGAAAGCCAGCCCATGCCAAACGTCTTTGGCCGCGGCTCTCTCATCCTGGCCGATGGCAAACTCATCGCTTTGGGTGAGGCTGGAATGCTCGGACTGTTCAAGCCAAACCCGGAGAAGCTGGAGGAGATCGGCCGCTGGCAGGTGCCGAAGCTGCGCTATCCGTGCTGGGCCGGCCCTGTGCTGGCGGGCGGCCGGCTCTACCTGCGGAGCGAAGAGTGGCTGGTTTGCCTCGATGCGCGGGCCAAGAAATAGCCGCAGCCATGCTTTCGCGCCAGGTCCGCCCGCTGATCCTGATTTTCTCTCCGCTTCTATTCTTCGTAGCCTGCGCTTTGCCCGCGGCTCGCATCGCGACGGGACCACCCTGGCTCGGAAAAGAATTGCTGGCGGCGGGATTTCTCGGGCCGCTGGTGGGGCAGTTTGCTTGGTACGCAAATCCGCTTTGGCTTGGGTCGCTGATCGCCGCTGGGCTCCGCCGGCGGCGCTGGACGCTCCTTCTTTCGCTGGCGGCCGTCGCGGTGGGTCTGCTGATGCTTACGCTGCCGGGCCATGACATTCCTCGCGATGAGGGTGGTGTGAACAAGGATCACGCGGAGGGGTTACTATATGGAGCTTGGGTTTGGCTGGCCTCCATAGCTTTGCCCGCCCTCGGCGCAGCTTTGTCTCGTGAGGAAAAGCGTCATCCGCAGTGATCCCGTCACTTGCGTCCGCGAAATGCCCGCTTAGTTTCGCGGCGCGATGATTTCCCGTCGTCTTCTTGGCCTTCTGGCCGCCGGACTTTGCCTGGTACTCGCGGCACGCGCCGAAACCGCCATGAACCATGCGGTGCGGCTTACGGCTCGCATCCCTGCTGGGGGGCGTGCCATCAAATTGCTTTGGCTGCGCGATGCGGATGCCACGGGATACACGGTGGCCCGCAAAAAGCCGGCGGGCACCAAGTGGAACCTGCTCGCCACTTTGCCGCGCACAGCCACGCAGTACTTGGACAACGGTGTCTCCACCGGGATGGAGTATGAGTATAAAGTGGTGAAGTCCGCGCCCGGCTACAAAGGGTACGGATTCATCAGCGCAGGCATCTCCGTGCCGCTCGCGGACGATCGTGGGACGATCTTGCTCGTGGTGGAAAACAGTCTGGCGTCGCCTCTCGCCTCCGAGTTGGCGCGCTTACAGAAGGATCTTACCGGAGATGGTTGGCTGGTGCAGCGCTTAGATGTCGATCGCCAGGCGACTGTGCCGTCGGTGAAAGCGCAGATCGAGACGGCTTATCAAGCTGATCCGCAGCACGTCAGAGCGCTCTTTCTTTTTGGCCATGTGCCGGTACCATACTCGGGAAACTTTGCGCCCGATGAGCATAGTGAGCATGTGGGAGCGTGGCCGGCGGATGCCTATTATGGAATCTTCGAGGGTGACTGGACCGATACCACCGTAAACAACCCCAATGGTGCCGACGTACGCAGCCGGAATCTTCCGGGCGACGGGAAATTCGACCAGAGCACCCTTCCTGCCACGGTCGCTTTGCAAATCGGCCGAGTCGATCTGGCGAATCTGCCGCTTTTTTCGCAGAGCGAAACCGAGCTTCTCCGCCGCTATTTAGACAAGAATCATGCTTATCGGCACGCCCAGACCAACGTCACTCCAGATGGCCTCATAGCGGATCAATTTGGCATTTGGGGTGGAGAAGCCTTTGCCTCCATGGCCTGGGACAGCTTTTCGTCCTTGCTCGGTCCCACCCATGTCGCGGCCCAGGATTATTTCCCGCGGCTCATCAGCGAGAGCCGCCTGTTTGCCTACGCCGGAGGCGGTGGCAGCTACACCAATGTGGGGAGCATCGCGTACGCCGCGCAGTTCTCCAGCCAGACCAGCCTGGCGGTCGTGAACGCGTTCTTTGGGAGCTATTTTGGCGATTGGGACAGTCCGGATAACCTTCTCCGTTCCACGCTAGCTAACAACGGCTATGGGATCGCGACCTTCTGGGCGGCTCATCCGTTCTGGTACCTGCACCCGTTGGGTCAAGGCCACACGCTCGGTTACTGCGCGCAGCTTACGCAGAACAACACGACCCTCTATCCGCCGGGGCGCTTTGCGCGTGGCGTTCACATCGCCCTGCTGGGCGATCCGACACTGCGCCTTTATCCAGTGGCGCCCGCTTCCAATCTCCAGTCGGTCCAGATAGGAGCCAACCGGAAGCTCACTTGGTCGGCCCCAGCCAGTGCTCCCGCTGGCTATCGCGTCTATCGCGCGACCACGCCCGCAGGCCCGTACACGCGGCTGAATCAAACGCTGGCTCAGGGAACCGAATTCGTCGATGCGAACGCCCCCGGTACGGCTACTTATCAAGTGCGGGCGCTACGCCAGCAAAGTTCCAACAGCGGTACTTACACCAACGCCAGCCAGGGAGTATTCCTGACAGTTCCTTAACCCTTTCCGGCCGCTAAGCAGCCTTATTTCGCTCCTTGCGTTTGTGAATGGTGATCTTGTTGCCATCGGGATCTTTCACCACCACCATATGGCACACTGGCGTTTCGAACGGGCCCATACGAAAGGCCACTCCTTGATGTTTCAGGTGTTCCACGGCGGCTTGGAAGTCCTCTACCTCCAAGGCGAGAGAGGGGCCGTCGCTGGAAGGCTTCCATTGCGGGCTCTGGCCGATCCCCAAAGTGTGTGGCCCGACTTCATACTCGAACCAGCGGGCATCCGCATCCTTGGGCGAAGTTTCCCGCCTTAGTCCCAGAACTCCTTCATAGAAGGCGCGGGCGCGGGTTAGATCGGTAACTGGGTAGGCGACAAAGGCGAATTCCGTGACTTTCATGTGCGTGAAACAGTCTCCGGCATACGCAACAGAGACGAAGAATGGATGCCCAAAATGCAGAATGGGCGTCTCACCGGAGACGCCCATTCGAAAGCAAGTTAAAGGTTTTTCTGAGGGGGTGATTAAGACACCAGCTTATAAGTCGCCGGCGCGATCTTCTTCACCTTGGGGTTCTTTTTGCCAGTGGTGGCGAACCAGATGTAGATGTTTTTGTACGGGGCGCCGACCTTGCTGGAGAGATCGCGAACATTGACGCCTTGCGAGCCGGCACTGGAGAGTTCCTCCAGGATGCGGCGGCTTAGCTCTCCGCGACGGCTGCCACCGCGACCGCGCCGGCCAGCCTTGGCTGGGCCGCTGACCGCGGCCTTGGCGCTGCGCGCTGGGCTAGAAGCGGTGCTGCCGCTACCGGAACCCGGCAATTGACCGTCCAAACGGTACTGCCCGCGATCCATCTTCTTGATCTGCGAATAGCGCGCCATGGCCGAATGAAACCAGGAGTGAATGTTCACGGGCTTGATTCCCAGGGCTTGCGCCAGGTCCGTGACACGAACTCCCTTGGAGCCAGCGGCAGTGAGAGCAGAAAGAATTTGGCTTTTGAGCTCGCCCCGCGGAGTCCGGCCGCGACGGCGCCCACGCGGCGCGGGAGCCGCCGCAGCGGCTGGCCGGCTCGCGGGAACCGAAGAGGCTTTCGCAGCGGGTGAGCTGGTTTCTTCAAAGAGCGCGTTCTTCAACGCGGTCATTTGATCGATTAATTGGTCGAGCTGACTCTGCAAATCCGCGCGGCGTTCCTCCAGTTCCATGAGCTCTTTTAGTCTTTGGATACGTGGGTTAATAGACTTCATGCAACTGTACTCTTGCTAGGCTCCAACTTAGGAGCAAGCATTTATTCAACATTGTGTGTTTTATTTTAAGATGGGAGTTACCCCGTAATTCATGCCGCGCCGTCGATGTTAGTTCCCAGGACGAATGAACGCGTACTGACTTTCCTTCCTATCGGTTGGCACGGACTTAAGCTCCACCCGCACCGGCGCCAGTTCCAACTGCCGCTCTTGCAGCACGCTCGCGGGCACCACGGCTCCGGCTAACTTGCCCGCCCGCCAGTCTTCGACCAATTTGTCTGCCTTGGTGAAATTACTCTGGTGTAAGTAAAGCAAAAGGCCCTCGTCTTTTCCATTCACCACCGCGATGGGTTGCCCCGCGGTTCGCCGCCTAACTTCGCGCCCGAATTCCGGAAGAGCGCTAGCATGATTTCGATAGCCTTCCACCAACTCGAAAGCGGCGTACCCGCCCGAGACAAGCAAGCCCAGTCCTAGCGCAGCCCAGACTGCGAGCCGGGATTCGAAGCGCGCGCGCAGGGCCGGCGGCAAGATGGCGCCTAACCCAGCCAGCAAAAGACAAAACGGGGGTATGACCGGAAAAATCCGGTCTGTGCGTTTTGACGGCACTAAAGACATAACCAGCAATCCGCCAAAAGCCCAGCAAAAGAGCCACCATCGCGCCGGATCACCTTTCAGGCGCAGCCATCTTTCTCGCAAAACGCCACGGTAGCTGCTTCCGGCAGTATCGGATTTGGAAGCCGGCCACAAAAAGCCCGCGAGCAACAAGAGACTCCACGGAAAGCATTTCGCGAGAAGGTTGGTTACATAAAAGTAAAATGCTTGATTGTGATGCTTGGCCTCGGCCCCGGTGGTGAATCGTCCGAGAAACTCATCCTGGACTACTTCCTTGTAGAATTCCTGACTGAGATAGACGCCGACTCCGACCCAAACGCCGAAAAACAACATGGGACCGAACCAACTCCACCAACCGCTCCAAACGCATTTGCTCCACGCGGTCCCTCGATAGATCGCCCAAAATGCAACCACACCCGGCAGTAGAAAGGCGTAGGCGATTGGCCCCTTGAGAAGCATCGACGCCAACAACGCCGCAAATACTTGCCAGCGCTCCGAGGCTGTCCACGGCTGAGCGGCACGTACTTTTTCCAAGATGAGGTAACCCACCCAAAAAATAGCAAAACAGAGCAGCATGTCCGTGCGCACCAGCGTGGCGAGCCGGGGGGCAATGGTATTCAGCCCAAAAGCGCCCACGGCCAGAATCGCGCCAGTGGCGCCGCCCAACCGATAGCCGGCCTGGACGAGTAACCAAACCAATGCCACCGCCGCTGCAAAAGGCGGAAAACGCCAGGCAAAATTCCAGCCTTCGCCTCCGGTAGCTAAGACCAAGCCGGCCGAGATCCAACCGGCCAGCGGCGGCTTGGTGGCGATGCCGCCCGTGGGAGTATGTTGAAACCACCAGTGGCCCTCTTGCACCATTTCAAAGGAGACATAAGCCTGCTTGGCTTGGTCATACTCCTCGAGGTTCCACGGAAGATTGCGAACCGCAAAGCAAACCAGCACAAACACCAACAGCGCCGGCAGAGTCCAGCGGGGAAGAGTGCTGATCGGCGGCTCCATGCCTAACGATCGGTCTCTGCTTCCAACCGTATCGCCGCCGAGCGCCCGTGAGCGTCCAAACCTTCCAAAGCGCTAAAAGTAAGAATCGCCTCGAGCGATTTGGCGAGGGAGCGGCGATCGTATTTCACCACGCTCGTCCGCCGCTGGAACATCTCCGCCGTAAGTCCCGGAAATGATTTGCCCGCGCCGCCGGTAGGCAAGGTGTGACTTGGCCCCGCCACGAAATCGCCTGCCACGACCGCGGAATAAGGTCCCAGGAAAATGGCGCCGCTCGTCACGACATCGCGCGCGATCTTGTCTCCGTCTTTGGCTACGATCGCTATATGCTCCGGAGCAAAGTCATTGGCCAGGGCCACGGCGTCGCGCAAGGCCGGCACTTGCACCAGCGTACAATATTTCTCGAGGACTTCCGCCAAATGAGTTTGGCGGGAAAGGCTTTCGAGTTGGCGTTTTAGCTCCCGTTGCACTCCGTCGAGCAAACGGGCGGAATTGGTCACGAAGACGATCTGGCTTCCTTTGCCGTGCTCGGCTTGCGCCAGGAGATCGGCCGCGATCCAGGCAGGATTAGCCGTGGCATCGGCGAGAACGAGGATTTCACTCGGGCCTGGCAAAAGATCGATCGCCACGGTGCCAAAGGTCTGTCGCTTGGCTTCCACCACATAGGCATTGCCTGGGCCAAATATCTTGGCTACGGGGCGTATTGTTTTCGTGCCGTAAGCCAGCGCGGCGATGGCTTGCGCGCCACCTACTTTGTAGATCTCGGTGGCGCCTGCATAGCGCAGTGCATAGAGCAGAGCGTCGTTGATTTTCCCGCTCGCATCCGCCGGGGTGGTCACCGCGATCTCCGGCACGCCCGCGGCGGCGGCGAACGTGACCGTCATGATAGAGGTGGAGACCAGCGGCGCGGTGCCGCCCGGCACGTAGATGCCTACGCGAGGAAAGGGATCGAAGCGCTCGCCGGTAACTGCTCCCTGCGCGTTTTTGTGCGACCAACTCTTGCGCAGACTTTTGCGGGCGAACTGTGAAACATTGCGGTGCGCTTGGGCGATCGCTTGCGCGGTCTTGCGATCTACTTTGGCGGTACGGGTTTCCTGCAGGGTGCGGGCCGTGAGTCTCGGTCCGCCGTATTTTGCGGTGAGATCGATCAATGCGGCGTCCCCGCGCCGGCGGATATCGGCTATGATACCGCGGACGGTCTCCTCCACCTCGGGCGCGGGCTCGGCACACCGCTGGAGTGCAGCGAGGCCGCGCCGATAGCCGGGTTCAGAATGACGGAGAACGCGCATGGGTGATGAGCGGGGGGCGAGGAAGCTAGCTGTTCAGCCCCATGGGTCAACCCTCCAGTTCGGCGTGGCTAGATGTGTGATTGAAATCCTGGCCCATTCAGGACCAAGAAATGCCGGGAGTGCGACCGCGCCGCATTACGGGCCTGTCTTCTATCTGCACGGTTGCACTTGCAGTGGAGCGCCCGCTCACGAGACTGGTGGAAGTCCATGCGTGAATCCCGACTGCTTCCCTTCGTTGCCGGTGTAGTGGGATTCGTCGCGCTCGCCTTGGCGGTGCTGAGCGCTGCTGCTTTTTTGGGTGGCGCGCATCGCATGCTGGAGCTGGCTTCGCACTTCCGTCTGCAATACCTCGTGGGCTCAGCCATTTGCTTGCTAGCGCTGTTGTGCCTGAGGTCCTGGCGCTGGGCCGTCGCCGCGGCGGTGGGGGTGCTGCTCAATGGCGTGGTGGTGGCGCCGTGGTATTGGCCCGCGTCGCGGCTGGCGGGCACGCCCGGAGGCACACCGCTGCGTGTGTTGCTCGTGAATGTGTTCCTGGATAACCCTAATTCCGGCGCCCTCTTCGACCTGGTAAAGATCGAGCAGCCGGATGTGATCGTACTCGAGGAGATCGATGCGCGCTGGGTGGCGGAATTGAAAGATTTGGAAGATAGCTGGCCCCACCGCTTTGTGGTGCCGCGCAATGACAATTTTGGCATCGGTATTTGGAGCCGATATCCACTCGCGGACGCGCGAACCGTGGCCTTGGGCGATTCGGCCTTGCCGAGCATTTCGGCCAGGGTGGAGGTGAAGGGGCAGTCCGTGGCGCTGCTGGCTACTCATCCTCCACCGCCCGTGACGCATCAGTTATTTTCGGTGCGCAATTCGCAATACCTGGCTTTGGCCGAATTTGCCCGCACGCAGCCAGGGCCCCTGGTGGTGCTGGGCGATCTGAATACCAGCATGTGGTCGCCTCACTATCTGCGGCTCATTCGCGATTCGGGTCTCGCCGATGCGCGCCGTGGCTTTGGGGTGCTGCCGACCTGGCCCAGCGAATACTTGCTGTTCCAGGCGCCGCTGGATCATTGCTTGTTGAGCCCGGGCGTAGGCGTGGCAGGGATTCGGGTGGGCCGCCCCATTGGCTCGGACCACTTGCCTGTCGTCGCCGATTTGATTCTTCCGCCCAAAGCCCCATGACCCATTCGCGCATGAGTCCGGTGAATTCCGGAACGCAGTTTTTTCTCCGGATGGCCCTGGCCCTGGCTCTCGCCGTGGGTCCGGGCTGCGCAAACCTTGGCAAGGTGACCTTCAAAAAGAACCGGCCGCCGCGGGCGACGGCCGCACCGAAGCCACTGCTCATCGGATCGATCGCGCTGGTGAATGAAGGATCGCACTTCGTGCTGATCGATAATGGTGATTTAGCGGCGCCTTCCCCGGGAGAGACGTTGAAGACCTACACCGGGCAGGCGCCGAGCGGCGAGTTGCTTTCCACGGCCATGACGCGGCGCCCCTATCTCATCGCCGATATCAAGAGCGGTGAGCCGAAGAAGGGCGACCGCGTGATGCTCCCGGTAGCGGAAAACAGGCCAAATCCAAAGGTGAAGATGATCGACAACGTACCGGTGGCGCGCGCGCACGCGGTCGCACCTCCACCCGAAGAGACGCCGCCGCCGAAAAAGAAGAAGCCGTTTTGGAAGCTTTGGTAGAGGAGCCTCCTCCACTCAGGCTCTAGCGGCGAAACTGAGTATCCAGGTAGGATACGATCTGCCGCACTTTTTCGTCGGACTTGATGCGCTCCGTGACCTGGCGGTGAGCGTGGATCACCGTCCCGTGATCGCGTCCGCCAAAGGCCTCGCCGATCTCACAGAGTGAAGATTTGGTGAGCTCGCGCGCAAAGTACATCGCCACCTGGCGGGGGAAGGCGATGTTCGCCGGGCGGCGCTTGCTGGTCATATCGGCCAGACGCACATCGAAGTGTTCCGCGACGCGGGTTTTGATCTGGTCGATGGTGACGCTGCGGCGGGCTTCCTCCTGGAGGAGATCCTTGAGGAGATGCTCCAGCCGTTCGGGCGGGGGCATGTGTCCCTGATTTAGAGAGGCGTACGAGGCTACGCGCATCAGCGCGCCCTCCAGGCGGCGGACGTTGGTGCGAATACGGTGCGCCAAGAAGTCGATTACCGGCGCGCTGACCCGCATGGTCATGGACTCCTCTTTCTTCTTCAGAATGGCTACCCGTGTTTCCGCATCCGGGGGGAGCAATTCAGCGGTCAGACCCCACTCGAAACGGGAAACGAGGCGCTGCTCCAAGTTCTGGATTTCGGCCGGGGGGCGGTCGCTGGAAAGGACGATCTGTTTGTGCCCGTCGAAGAGGGCATTGAAGGTATGGAAGAACTCTTCCTGGGAGCGCTCTTTATTGCCGAGGAACTGAATATCGTCGATCAGCAGGACGTCCACGTTCCGGTAGCGGCGGCGGAATTTTACGAGGGTGGCGTTCTGGATGGCGTCGATGAACTCATTCGCGAAGTGCTCGCTGGTGATGTAGAGCACTTTCGATTTCTTTTTGGCGCGAATGGCAGCGCCAATCGCGTGCATGAGGTGCGTTTTTCCCAGGCCGACGCCGCCGTAGATGAAGAGCGGGTTGTAAGTTTTGGCCGGGGCATTGGCCACCGCCAGGCAGGCGGCGTGGGCAAACTGGTTATTCGCACCCACTACAAAGGAGTCGAAAGTATTCCGCGGATTGAGCCCGGTGGAGGCCTGCTGCTGGGCTTCCTCTTCCGGGCCGTCCTGGAGGGCCATGGTGGCCGCTTCCAGAGCCGCTTCCTCAGGGTTTTTGGGTGCCGTGGAGGAGTTGCTTCCGAAGACAAAACGGAGGGTGCGCGGCGAGCCCAGGGCCAGGAGCACGGAGGATTGGACGAGCGAGTGGTAGTTACTCTCGATCCAGATCTGGTAGATGTTGTTCGGAACCCGCAAGGTCAGCTCGGTGCCGGTCAGAGCGACCAACTCGATGTCCTTGAACCAACGCTGAAAAGTATCCGGATTCACCTCCGCCTTGATGGTGGCGGCGATTTCAGTCCAGACAGCGTGTAGCTCGGGTTGGGGGGCGGGTTGGGCCATGTTATTCAATGCGCGGCGTGAACATGCCGGTTCGCCGCTAGTTTGTCACGCTAGACTCTGCGCAGCCCTTCCCCGAATTGCGGGCGAACCGACCTGGCATGCCGCGCGGCATCGGTCTGGAACCCGCATAAATACAGGGAGCGCAGCCGGGGTAGGCGTGGAACAGCGATAAAAACGCGAGCGCTGCACGCGGTGAATAGCGAAGCTAGCACTTACGTGACAATTTGGTGAAGCAGCGAAAGCAATTCCCAGTTTCCCACAAGTTATTCACACCCCAAAAATATTTTTGTGCGGGCGAAAAACTCGAGTGAAAAAGAGCCGGGAATCATCCTTTCGCTTGCTGCGCCTCCAGGTGCCGCCGCGCTACGGCGAGTTGCTCGTCCGGTGTCCTGAAAAGGAGGGCCACGCCGGCGGTAACCAGCGTGCCGAAAAGGATGCGCCAGGGGAATTCGATGACCAGACCCGGCCAGGGATGTTCACCGGGCGAAAGAGGGGCGCGCAAACCGGCCAGAATGGCCAGATCGGTGTGCAAGCCACTGAGAATCGCCACCACCAGAAAGCCGCAGGCCATGGCGAGCGAGTTGCCGAAATTGCTGCCTCGCTGCCGGGTGAGCATGCCCACGAGGAACACGCCCAGTAGGGAACCGTAGGTGTAGCCAAAAACGCCGAGGACGATGGGGATAATCCGCGCTTTCGGGTCGTGAATCACCACCCAGGCGGTGAGGGAACCGATCACGATGAGGATGACGGCAAAAACCACGGTGCTCCAGCGGGCGGCGGCTAGTTCTTCCCGTTGAGAAGCACCAGGCCGGATGTAGGGGCGGTACCAGTCCTCCGTGAAACTGGTCGCAAGAGCGTTCAAGGCTGTGGAGAGCGATCCCATGGCCGTGGCAAAGAGCCCGGCCACGAGCAGCCCGCGAAACCCGGAAGGGAGCTGATGCAAAATGTAGTAGGCGAAGACGTGAGGATTTTTGGTGGGGAGATTCGGGTCCGGATTAAGGTGGTAGTACGTCCAGAGGAGAATGCCGATGAGGAGAAAGACAAAAACGATGGGGATATCGGCCAGTCCGCTCAGAATCAGGGCCAGCCGGCTGCGGTGATGGTCTTTGGCGGTCAGCATCCGCTGCACCATATCCTGGTCGGTCCCGTGGGTGGCCATGGTGGTGAAGAGCGAGCCCAAAAAGGCCGCCCACAAGGTGTACTCGGATTCCAGCACCTGCCGCACATTCACCCAAAAGCCCGCGCCGGGTGTGGTGCCGCTATCGAAGACCTGCAAGTCGTGCGGGCCTTGCATCTGTGCCTTCACGGTAGCCCATCCCCCAGGGATCTGATGCAGCAAAAACCAGACGGCGAAGCCCATGGAGCCGAACATCACGGTGGCTTGGATAAAATCCGTCCAGACGACCGCTTTAATGCCCCCCAGTGCCGTGTAGAGCGCGGTGAGGACGGTGACCAGCGTGAGCGCGCCCACGTAGATGGCCAGTTCCTGGCCCGGCGACGGCTTGACGTGCCAGATCATCTCGTACCCTAGAAGCAGGATGATGGCGGCTACGTACAATCGGGTGCCGCTGGCTAGGGCGCGGGTGATCAGAAACACCGCCGAGGCGGCATTCCGCGTTCCGACGCCGAAGCGGAGGAGCAGGTACTGGTAGATCGAGACGACGCGGTAGTCGTAGTACGGCTTGATGAAAATGTAAGAGACCACCAGGCGGGCCAGCACGGTGCCGATCGCGAGCTGAACGTAGGTGAAATTGCGCAGGCCGTATCCTTCCCCTGGAGTGCCCAAAAACGTGCCGGCGCTGATTTCAGCCGCCAAAATGGAGGCCAGCACCGCCCACCAGGGGATATTGCGGTCGCCGATGGCAAACCCTTCCATCGATTTATCACCGCGCCCCTTGTAGAGCCCGATGGAGATTACCAGGGCGAAATAGGTGAAGATGACAATCGCGTCGAGCATGCGAAGGAGGAGGATAGGGGGCGAGGGGCAGGGGGCGAGCGAGAAAGAAGCCCTCGGCTATCCTACCTTTCGCAGCCGCCCGGCAGGCTGGCTTGGCCCACCTAACCCGCGCGGGATGGCTCCACGGCGGCCGCCGGGAGCGTGGCTTTTTGCAAAACCTTCGAGTTTCGCCCGCTGGCTTCCCATTTTTTCTTTCGTTCGGCGGGCAAATCGTCCGGTGTCACCTCCTGGTATCCGCCCTTTTGCTGGAAGTAGCTGTAGGTCTGGGTGGAGAGGGCGAAGATGTGCTTCATGCCGCGCTCCGCCGCGAGGCGTTCGGCAAACTCCATCAGGCGCTTGCCGTGGCCCTGGCCCTCGTAGGTCTTGGCCACATAAAGGCAGGCGAGCTCGGCCTTCTTTTCCACCGGGTAGAGGTGGACGGCGACGCACCCTACGAGGTTGCGGTCGATTTCCAGCACCCAGTAATCTTCCAGGTGGGCCACGATGTCGGCCCGGCTCCGTTTTACCAGCTCGGCGCTATCCACGGACTGGCGAATGAGCCGGAGGACGGCGCCGATGTCGCGCTTCAGCACCCGGCGGATCTGCTGGTATTCGTTGGAATAGACCATCGTCCCGATGCCCGCGTGCGAGAAAACTTCGGAGAGCAGCGCCTCATTTTCGAGGCCATCCAGCAGATGGACCCGAGCGACGCCGTTGCGGCAGGCCCGGGCGGCGTGCTCGAGCTTCGAGATCAAAGTGGGATCCACCTGAGCGCGCCGGCGCTTCGCAATCTCTTCCGCCTCGGTGATCGAAAGCTGGCGGACGAGCTGGCCACCCACCTCGATGACGCCCGGGGTGGCCAGATAGATGATTTTCATGGCGCCAATCGCTTCCGCCACCTCGAGGGCCACGGCATCCGAGTTTACGCGAAAAGTCCGGCCCTCGCCATCGAAGCCGATGGGTGAGATCACCGGTACAATGCCTTCATTCAGAAAGAGATGGAGCGATTTCGTATCGATGCGTTCCACCTTGCCCGTGTTGAGGAAATCGACGCCGCCCAGGATGCCCGCCGGGTGAGCCACCAGCACATTCGCGTAGGCAGCCCGGAGGTCCACCGCCGTCAGCCCTTGCATGATCTCGTGCATGACGCCGGCGGCGCCCTCCACGCCCAGCCGCAGGGTCACGTCATCCGTGACACCGGTGCCGTCGGCATTGGTGATAGGAATGTTTCGCTCCGCGGCGAGCTTGGTAATCTGCCCGCCGGCGCCGTGGACCAGGATGACTTTGATGCTCAGTGAGCGCAGGACCGCCACATCCAGCAGGATATTGCTGAAATTCGGCGAGGAAACGACGTTACCGTTTATGGCAATGACGAAGATTTTTTCCCGAAAACGGGGGACGTATTGAAGGATGCCCCGGAGGTCCGAAACTTTCATCGAATGGCGTGGAGGGGAGTTAGTACCGCGAGACGGCGCGGGTGCAAGGAATTGCTCGACGGAAGAGAAATTCCTTTCGGGCGAGGTGAAGCCTTGACCAAGGGTGTTACACGCGGTTTTACTCGCGCCCCTAACAGAGAATCTCGATTCCACTCCGAAAGAACAATGCGCTCGACCGGAGCGCCGTGAGCGATATGGTGTGTGAACCCCGCGTGAAAATTACATGAGTTCTGAGTCGAATCGGATTTTGATCGCCGAAGACCACTACGTTTCCCGGCACCTGCTGGAGCGTAATCTCAGCAACTGGGGGTTCCAGGTGACCACGGCCGAGGATGGTGAGGCGGCCGTGCGTGTGCTGGAGTCGGAAGCTGCTCCGCCGCTGGCCATTATCGATTGGATGATGCCCAAACTGGACGGTTTGGAGGTCTGCCGCCGGATTCGTTCCCAGATTGGGCGTCCTTACATCTACCTGGTGCTGCTGACGGCCAAGAGCCACAAGGAGGAGATTGCGACGGGGCTGGAGGCCGGAGCCGACGATTACGTGATCAAGCCTTTTGACCCGGACGAGCTTCGCGCCCGGCTGAAAGTGGGCCAGCGGGTGGTGGAATTGGAGCGGCAGCTCGCGAAACGGGTGACCGAGCTGGAAAGCGCGCTCACGGACGTGAGCAAGCTAAAGCGGCTGCTGCCGATCTGCATGTACTGTAAGAGCGTGCGTGACGACAAAGACTACTGGCACGAGATCGAGGAGTACATTCACACCGAGACCGGGGCGGATTTTTCGCATGGTATTTGCCCGGCGTGCATGAAGAAGCTGCACTCTGGGCCCTTGGGCTAAGAGGCCGAGGGGGGCGCGGACATGTGTCAGTTGGCCGGCACCGGGGATCACGGGCGGGACGCCGGATACCCGCGACTGCGAGCGCATCATGAGGGAGTGCGCCGTTTCCAGCTTTCCCTCGCCTTGCTTTTTCCCCGCTTCGCGCTAGGCAAAGCCGCCATGTTACGTCTCCGTTTTGCGTTCGCCGCGGCTTTGTTGCTGATTCCCCTGTCCGCTTCGGCCGAGTTGAGCTGGAAGCGCACGGTCCAGGAGTTTCAGTGCACGCCCGATGACAAGAGCGTGGAGGCGCACTTTACGTTTACCAATTCCGGCAAGTCCACGGTCACGATCAAAGAGATCCACACCACCTGCGGTTGCACCACCGCCAAGCTGGACAAGAAAGTCTACGCGCCGGGCGAGACCGGAGAGGTAGTGGCCACGTACAGCCTGCGCGGCCAGTCCGGCGCCTTGCGCAAGCTGGTGACGGTGACTACGGACGACGGACAGCAGCCCGCCGTGCTCGATATCCGGGTTTTTCGGCAAGAAGCCTTCGAGGTGCGTCCCACGCTGGTTTATTGGCGCTCCGGTGACGCCGGAGAAGCCAAGACGGTCCAACTCAAGGCGGGCGCTCATTCGGCTCACGTGAAGAGCGTGACCAGCTCGAATCCGCGAGTGACGGCCACGGTGAAAACGGTGAAGGAGGGAGGCGAGTACGCCATCCTCATTAAGCCGACGGATACGGCCCAGCGCGAGACCGCGGAGATCACTGTGACGACCGATTATCCCGCAGGGGCGCCCCGCTCCTACAAGATTCAGGCTCGGGTAAAGTGATCCGCCGGGCCTTTCTGCAAGCCCTGGCTTTGGCGGCGCTGGCGGCAGTGCCGGCCACGCTCTCCGGCTTTTGGCAGGTAAAGACGGTGCAGAAGGAGGAGCCGCTTGCCCCGGGTGAAGTGTCCGTGGCGCGGGCTCGGGAATGGGGCAAAAAGGTGCTGTTCGTGGATGCCCGCCCGCGTGCGCGCTTCGAGGCCGGCCACATCGAGGGGGCACTCCTCCTGAACGAGGAAGAGTGGGACCAACTCTACTCGCCTTTTACCGACTACTACGTCGACCACGACGACCAGCAAATCGTCGTCTACTGCGACGGCGGCGGCTGCGAAGCCAGCCACGAGGTGGCCGAGCGGCTAAAGCGTGAGCTGAACCAGCAAAACATCTTTGTGCTGAAAGGAGGGTGGCCCGCGTGGCAGCAAAAACCGTAGGACTCTGGATCTTGCGCCTGGGGTTGGCGTTGTTGTTCGGCTGGGCCGGCCTGGTGAAGGTGTGGGACTTTGGCGCCGGGGCCTCTGCTACGCCGGGGTTTTACAAGGACATCATCAACTATCAGTTGGTCCCGTCGGACGTGGCCATCGTCATGGCGCTCTATCTCCCCTGGCTGGAAATCTTCGCCGCCGCGGGAGTCCTGGTCAGGCCGGTTCGCCTGGGGGCGTTGCTCAGTTTGGGGGCGCTGCTCGTCGTTTTCCTCGGGGCTGTAGGCTCGGCCTGGCAGCGCGGCCTGGATATTTCGTGCGGCTGTTTCGGTAAGGCCGTGGTGGCGGCCAACTACCCACTGGAGATCGGGCGCGATCTTGCCTTGCTCGTGGTGGTCGTGGTCCTGTGGCGCGCGGAAAGCCGCGATGAACGCGCGAGCGGGCACCGTTGACTAAAGGATGCTTTTTTCGCGCAACCCCGTAGATTTTCTTTCCATGTGCCGCCTGGCCTTCCTTCTCTTGCTGGCAGCGACGGTTTCCGTTTGGGCGGAACCTGCGCTCACCACGAATGGGCGCGACGAGGTGGTTTTCACTTCGAGCGAGGCGGCGGAGCGAGAGTACCCTGCCGGAACGAAATGCGCCACCGTGAGCGGCCGGCAGATGGTCACGCTGCAAAGCGTGAAGCTCGGCGCGGGGGTGACGGAAGCGAAGGTTCCCGCCGCCAGTCTCGGCACGGAGAATACCTTGCTCACGGGGGAAAAAGCGTCGGTACAGCCGGGTGCCGAGCCGGTTCTGGCGCCGCTGCTGAAGTTCCTGGCGACTCAAAAGGATGCGCCCCGGGCCACGAGCCAGTGTGTGATCCTGGCGCTGCTCCACGATTTCAGTTTCGAGCAATGGCTTACTTTTCGCCGCGCCGCGCCGATGCAGACGCCGGATGAACCTTTGCTGGAGGCGGTGGACGCGCTGGGGATCTTGCGGCTCATTTCGCCGGAGAAAACGTTCCGCCTCGCGCAAGACCCGGAGCTGAAATTGCGCGCCCTGCGGCATCCGGCCACGCGGGGCAAGGCCGGCCAGCTTTATGGGCTCACCATTCCGGGCGATGTTGCTCCCGGGCAGACTCCGCCGGACCTGGGGCAATTGCTGCACACCAAACCGGGAGACAATTGCCCCATTTGCCGCATGCGCAATCAAATGCAGGCCCCCGCGAACAGCTTGTGATGAAACGAATCGTGCTCTGGTTGCTGGCCATTTCCACCCTGGGCCGGGCGGAAGAACCGAGTTCTCTTTTCAACGGGAAGGACCTCACCGGCTGGGATGGCGATCCCGCGGTCTGGAGCGTGAAAGAGGGCGTCATTCGGGGGGAATCCACGCTCACCAAGCCCGTGCTGCGGAACACGTTTCTCATTTGGAAGGACGGCACGCTGCGCGATTTCGAGCTTCGCCTTAGAGTGCGGCTCATCAAGGGAAACTCCGGCGTGCAATATCGCTCGAAGCGCTTGGATGGTTGGGTCATCTCCGGTTACCAGATGGAACTCGCCAACGAGCCAGGCAAAGCCGGTTTTCTCTACGAGGAAAAGGCCCGCCGGTATTTGGCGAACCTAGGCGAGCAGGTGCGGATGGCCGGCGCCGGAGGAAAATCCGAGGTGTACAGCACGCTGGCCACCGAGCAGGAATTTGCCGCGTGGAATTACTACCATCCGGGCGAATGGAACGATTACCTCATCGTGGCCAAAGGACCCTACGTGGCCCATTACGTGAACGGTTTCAAAACGATCGAACTGCTGGATGAGGACACCGCGGCGCGCGCGCTCGAAGGATTGTTGGCCTTGCAGGTCCACGCCGGGTTGCCCATGACGGTGGAGTTCAAGGACATCTTCCTGAAAAACCTATGAAGCTCACCCGCCGCGCCGCGCTCCGCACCCTGGCTCTTTCGACCGGCGCCATGGCCTTCGCCCACGCCCAGCCCGCACCGCCGGCGACGGAAACCGATGCGGTTTTCAAGCTTCCGCCGCTCGGGTACGACCTCGACGCGTTGGCGCCGTACATCGATGCGGAGACGATGAAGCTGCATCACGATAAGCATCACGCGGCTTACGTGAGCAAACTCAACCAGGCCGTGGCCAAACTTCCGAACAAGGCGGGTAAGACCGTGGAAGAGCTGCTCGGCGCCCTGGCCAGCTTGCCGGTGGAACTGCGGGACGATGTGCGGAACAACGGTGGCGGCCACGCGAATCACTCGCTCTTCTGGCAGATCCTGAAGAAAAACGACGGCGCCAAACCGGGCGGCTCACTCGCGGCGGCGCTGCAGAGCACCTTTGGAGGCTACGACGAGTTTTGGAAGAGGTTCAGCGCGTCGGCCGTCTCCCTATTCGGCAGCGGCTGGACGTGGCTCGCCTGGCGCGACCGTAAACTCGTGGTCGAAACGACCGCCGATCAGGATACACCTTTGATCACGGGAGGGGTTCCGCTCATTGGCTTGGACCTCTGGGAGCACGCCTACTATCTGGGCTATCAGAATCGGCGGGTGGATTACGTGGCCGCCTTCGAAAAGGTGATCAACTGGGAACTCGTAGGCGGCCGGTTCGCCAAGCTGGCCAGCTAAGGCATCCCTAGCGAAACCAGCCTCTGCGCCCCTGATCGTTTTCGCGAATGAGCGAGAGGAGCTTTTTGCGCGATTCCGCCGCCGGCGGGCGTGGCTGCAGGCTCAAGGCAAAAGCGGAAGCGAGATGGCGGCACTCCTTGAGGTAATCTTCGGCCGCAGCCCCGTGTTCCTGCCGGCCCGCTTCGAAGGAGGCCATCTCATGCTCATCGAGGGCGCCGACGACGTACAGACGAGCCAGGGTCTGGAAGTCATCGAAGCTCATGGCGGAAAGGGGACCCTCATTTGTACATCAGGTGGCACTCTGAGCAAGACTAAGAACGCCACGAAGGTATCGGGCGAGAAGGGCTTGGCGGCTTGGACGGTCTTTCCTCCAAAGGAATATTTCTTTCCGTCTGAGCCGAGGCCATCGGCGAGGTCGTGAGCACCCGAAGTGAAAGCGGGCGTCTTGGGCCGCGGTGGCCGCGCGGATTTGAGAGTTTCCCTCAGCGTCCAAATCGCCTCAAAAACAGGGATTATGGAAATCAAAAGAATTGGCTCCCAACCCTCCACGAAAGGCCCGGCCGATTGGTTCACCGGTACCGTACGCATCGATCCGCTCTTTCAGGCTGCCGCTCCGGCCCGTGTGGTCGGCGCGAGTGTGACCTTCGAACCCGGCGCACGGACGGCGTGGCATACTCATCCGCTCGGCCAGACACTTATCGTCACTTCGGGCTGCGGACGCGCCCAGCGGTGGGGTGGTCCAGTCGAGGAAATCCGGCCGGGAGACGTGGTCTGGTTTCCGCCGGGGGAGAAGCATTGGCACGGTGCTTCGGCCACCACGGCCATGACCCATTTGGCCATTCAGGAGCAGCTCGACGGCAAAACCGTCGAATGGCTCGAAAAGGTCGAAGACGGGGTCCTGCAGGCATGAGGCAAATCCCGCGCCTTCTTGTAGCGAAAATCGCTACACAGATTCACTGATAAATATGGCATCTGGGTGGCGGAAAGCCTTTGACAAGCGCTGTGTTGTCGAGTCCTGTGTGGCGAAAAGCGCTCTCTCCCTCCTCTCCCACTCCTAGATGTATTTTTCAGCCCCCCCGCCGGGTTGCCGCGTTTGGACGGCAGCCCGTGAAGGTTTGTCGTGTGGGCGAGGTGTTCGCCTCGCCCTTTTCATTCTTTTCTGCGCGGCCCTCTTGCTGCCGGGGCGTAGCTGGGCGCAGAGCCAGCCCTCGGTCGCTTTCGATCTGCAGATCGGCGATGGGGGCAACTCGAAGGCACGCACGGTCAAAGCGGGCGATGTGCTGACTTTGCAGCTCTTTGCCACGGTGACGGGGACGGACAGCGGCACCTTTGTCGATAACGAGAGTTTTCAGTTCGTGTTCGGCTCGGTGCTGGCCACCGGCAGCGCCGGCTCGGTGGGCGGCAATTTTTCCACCGGCACCCTGGCGTCGCCCTTCAATACGCTGGGGAATACCTCGGGGACGGTGGTGGATCTCAACGGGGATGGCTTCCTGGATGTGGGCAGCAATGCCAACAGCCAGAACGGGAACTTTTTCGAGGCGCGTTCAAATCCGACGACGCCGGCCGCCGGGACGCGGACGGGGGGCGATTCCGAGCGTTTTATGCTGGGGACGTTCACTTACACAGTGACGGCGGCGGACGTGAACAGCGCGGGCACGGCGCTGAACTTTCGGCTGCCGACCTTTACGCTGCCCAACGAGCGCTACCTTTTGTTTCGGGCGGATGGAGCGGCGCAAAACGAGCTGACCACCACGAACATCGGCGTGAACACGGGGATCTCGCTCTCGGTAGGGCCGGGGACGCTCTACTGGACCGGGGCGCGGGATGGGCTCTGGTCGACAGACAATGGGGGCCTGACGAACTTTTCGACGTCGGCGGGCGGGACGCCGGATGCCGGGGTGCTGCCGGGGATTGCGACCAACGTGATTTTCAACACGACCAGTGCCTCCACCACGCTGGGGCGGGATTTTTCGATCACGGGGCTGAGTTTCGCCTCCACGGCGACGGGCAACGTGAGCATCGGCGGGGTGAACAAGCTGACGATCGGCACGGGTGGGATCACGGTGGATAGCGGCTCCGGGGCGCACACCATCAGCAGCAACGTGGAGCTGGGCGCGAACCAAAGCTGGGCGGTGAACAACGCGGCGGGCAATCAGCTCACGGTGAGCGGCACGGTGAGCGGTTCATCCAACCTCACCAAGACCGGCACCGGCACGTTGTTGCTCACTGGGAATAATAGTTATACGGGATCGACCACGATCGCGACCAACGGTGGTACGCTGACCGCGGGCGGAAACGGCGCGCTGGGGGCGACCAGCGCGATCACGGTGAATTCCGGCGGCACGCTGCTTTTGGCCAATGCCTCGGCCAACAACCGGGTGAGCAACACGGCGGGGATCACGCTGGCCGGCGGCAAGCTGGCGCGCGGGGCGGGAGTGAGCGAAGGCACGGCCAGCGGCAATACCGCGACCGACAAGGGGATGGGCGTGCTGACTTTGACGGCGGACTCCACGCTCGACTTCGGATCGGCGGAGACGGCGATCCTGCGGTTTACGGATTTCGATCCCAATGGGCACGTGCTGACGATCACCAACTGGAGCAACAGCGATTTTTTTGCGAACCAGACGGGGACGTCCTCGGGCTTTGCCAACGGGCACCGGTTGATTTTCGAGACGGACCAGACGGACAACCTGGCGTTTTTCAATTTTCAGGGACTTTTCGGGGCGCAGCAGGTGGTGCTGGCGAGCGGATTTTTCGAGATAGCGCCCGCGGCGATTCCGGAGCCGTCGACGATCCTGGCGGTGGCAGGGCTGGTGGGCCTGGTGGGCTGGCGGCACCGGCGGCAGTTGTTTTCCAGCGGACGATGGAGATGGGCCAGCGCAGCAAAAAATGAGGTGGATGTTTCCTAGTCTCATTTCGCAGCAGGGAGAATCCAACAGGTTGACGGCGGCACCCGGAGCGGGCGCCGCCTTCCCGCGTTATAGCGCCACTACGCTAGCCCACCTTCCCCTCACCATTTTCAGCCGGATCTAACCGACACCCCTTTCCAACTTTTCCCCCTTTTCCCGCCGCATTTTCCACTTCGCAAAGCCATGAAAAAGCTCTCACGCCGCGCCACCCGCCGCTTACGCCGTTCCCCGGGGCAGCGCACGCTCCTTCGGAGACGTCTCATCCTCGCCGGCTCCATCTTAAGCCTGGTCGGGCTTACCGTGACGGTCAAATCGGCCACGTACTATTGGGATGCGGACGGCAATGCGGTAAACAACTCGGTCAGTTTCAGCGGCGCCGGCCTCGGCGGCTCCGGCGTCTGGGACACCACCACGCCACTCTGGTGGGACGGCACGGCGGCGATCGATCAGGCGTGGAGCAACACCAACAACGACACGGCGGTCTTTACGGGGACGGCGGGCACGGTGAGCCTCGGGACGGGCATTACCGTGGGGGGATTGCAGTTCAATACCTCCGGGTACGTGATCGGCGCGGCGGGGAACACCAACACGCTCACCTTCGGGGCGGTGACGAATAACCTCGTCTTCAACAATGTCACCACGGCCACCTTCAACGGCTCGTTTGCGGGCTCGGTCACCAATTCCCTGATCTTCAGCAGCGCGGCCTCCGCCGGCACGTTTGGCGCCACCACCGTGAACTTCCAGGGGACCGGCACCGGTCTCACCGGCTGGAGCGGGCCCACCACGGTCAACAACGGCATCACGCTGGCCCTCTCGCAGAATAGCCAGGCGCTGACGGGCACCTCGGCGGTGACACTCAACGGCGGCAGCATCACGCTCACGAATACCTCGACTGCGGAAGCCACGCTGAACCGGGTGAGCAACACGGCCACCATCACGTCGAATGGCGGCACCTTCGCGGTGTACAACACCCCCAGCACGACCATCAACTATGCGGAGACGGTGGGGAGCGTGGCGCTGGCGACCGGTAACCTGAACATCATCCAGGGGAACAACAACACCTCGCCTTCCACCCAGGCGCTGACGCTGAGCGGCTTGACCCACACCGGGGCCGCCAATACTTCCACGCTCGCTTTCGCCGGCACCAGTTTGGGGGCGGCCACGCAAAATCAGATTCTCATCACGGGCCAGGCCACGACCACCAACACGATCCTCGGGCCATGGGCGACCATCGGGGCCAATACTGCTGCCCAGACGGATTACGCCACGTATAATTTTACCGGCGGCACCAGCGCCACCGGCGGCAACACCGCGGGCGCCAGCAATGCGCTCGGCGTGCAAGCGGCGGGGGTCACGGCGGTCGCAAACGACACGACCTGGAGCACCACGTTTGTCGCCACGGGCAACTACAATCTCAATGCCGGGACGACCACGACCAAAACCAGCAACGTCAACACGCTGCGGTACTCCGGCGGAGCTGGTACGCTGACCATTGGCTCCACCTTTAACCTCAACACATTCGGCATTCTCAATGGCGGCACCGGTCCGCTCTTGATTACCCCCACGGGGACGCCAGGCAGCCTCAGCACTCCCACCGGCGGCGGGTCGCTCTACCTCACCACGGGCGCTGCGGCTATCACCGTCGCCGAGGTCATCTCGGACAATGGCGGCGCGGTAACTGTCGTCAAAGGCGGTACCGGCGGCTTACTGAGCCTGGCCGGCACGAATACCTTCACTGGCGGCCTGACCGTCAATGCGGGTGCCGTCCTTCTGCAAAACGCCCAAGCCCTCGGCCTAGGCGCGGGAGCGGTGACGGTCAATTCCGGCGGCGCACTCGTCCTGCAGGGCGGGCTCAATTTCGGAACGAAGGCCCTCACGCTGAGCGGGCACGGCACCAGCGGTTTCCAGAATGGCGCCCTCGTGAACGCCACGGGGAGCAATACCTACGCCGGCACGCTCTCCCTGGCGGCGGACGCCACGGTGGCGATCGACGCCGGAGCCCTCAACCTCTCCAGCACCGGCGCAATCACGGGCACCGGCACCCTCGTGCTCGGCGGCACGGGCAGCGGCCTGCTTGCGGGGGGGCTGCAAACCAGCAGCGGCGGGCTCATCAAGTCGGGGCCCGGCACGTGGACGCTCTCCGGCGCCGGCACTTATACCGGTTCCACCATCCTGAATGCCGGCACGCTCATCGTCGATTTGAGCACCAATCCCACGGGCGTCCTCGGTTCGACCTCGCCCCTCCTGGGAAATGGCGGCGATTTGCGCTTCGTCGGCGCGGCGACGGGTGCCTCCACGCAAGGCCTCGGCGCCCTGAGCCTCAGCTCGGGAGTCAATACGAGCCTGGTGCTCGATCCGAACAACGGCACGTCCACCACGGTGACCTTCGCGGGCGGCACCTGGGACCGGGCGGCGCGGGCGACTGCGCTCTTCGACTACTCGTCGGCCAATACCGGCACGCGCACCGCTTCGGTAACGGCGGCCCCCACCGGCACCGGCGGGGCGACCGGCACCAACAAGCTCCTTGGTTACACGTTGGTGAAGACCGCCGGCGGGCTGCAGATGGGCTACGTGGACGGCAGCAACAACATTTCGCCCTTCGATAGCGCCACCCTCGCCAGCACCCTCCTGGCGGACAGCAATAGCGCCACGACCGATTTCACCACGCTCGCGACCGCCTACTCCTCCGGCACCCTCACCTGGACCAACGGCGGCGCCCTGACCAATCGCGCGGTCAATTCGCTCACCTTCGACACCAGTTCCAACGGCGGTACCGTGGATATGGGGGCGGCGAGCAATGTGCTCACCGTTTCCAGTGGCGCCCTGGCCTTTCAGGGGGGCAGCAATGCGACCCTGACCGGCGGTCAGATTGCCACCACGCCGGGCGACCTCATTTTGCATCATCTCGGCGGCGCGGGAGTGTTGACGATCGCAAGCACGATCACCGGCAGCGGCGTCACGCTCGATGGCACGGGCACCGTGATTCTATCCGGGAACAACACCTTCGGCGGTGGGGTGCAGATCAATGGCGGGGTTCTCCAGGTCGGCAACTCCGGAGCCTTGAATTCGACCACGCCCAACACCGTGACGTTCGGCGCGGGTTCCACCGGCAAACTCCGCCTGGCGGGCAACAACATCCGGGTGGCCGGCCTCGTGACCAATGCCGTTTCACCCGGGACGACCGTGGTGGAAAACGCCAGCGCGACCGACGCTTTTCTCACCGTCAATCAGACGGCTTTCACTTCCACGACCTACGCGGGCCTCCTGCAGGACGGCACCGGAGTGGGCAAGCTCGGGCTGATCAAGACTGGTGACGGCAATATCCGGCTGAGCAACAGCTCCAACAGCTTCACCGGCGATATCGTCATCAATGCCGGCGCCATCACCATCAGCGACCCCGGTCAACTCGGCGCCGGCATTTCGGCCGTTTCCGTCAACGGCCTTTCCAGCACATTGGGATCCTAAGCTTAGAATTCCACGTGGACAAGTTGTCGCG
>JADMIO011417983.1_pt1 | contig 45759 bp, 47 predicted proteins | sample 8958161 | NCBI WGS metagenome assembly JADMIO01 (sample SAMN16585339, study PRJNA669376) | soil metagenome | isolation source: Crop rotation soil | place: USA: Cullars Rotation, Alabama | collected 2011
GGATGCCGCTGTCGTTGACGATAATCAGCTCGCCCGGCTCGACGTCGCGAAGGAAACTCGCGCCGATGACGTCGAGCGCGACGGTCTCGGACGCGAAAATCGTGGCCTCGCCGAGCTTGCCCATGACCAGTGGGCGAATGCCGAGCGGGTCGCGGCACGCGATCAAGCCCTCAGGAGTGAGGCCAACAAGCGAATAAGCGCCCTCGACCTGCTTCAGCGCGTCGGTGAGCCGGTCGAGCATATTCGCCCGATCCGACGTCGCGACGAGGTGGATGATGACTTCGGTGTCGCTGGTCGATTGGAAGATGGAGCCACGGCGGTTGAGCGTTCGCCTGAGCTTCATCGCATTGGAGAGGTTGCCGTTATGCGCGACCGCAAAGCCGCCCTCGGCGAGCTCGGCGAACAGGGGCTGGACGTTGCGAAGGGCAGTCTCGCCGGTGGTCGAATAACGAACGTGGCCGATGCCGGCGCGGCCGGCGAGCCGGCGGATCACATCGTCACGGTCGAAATTGCCCGCGACGTGACCCATCGCTCGGTGTGAATGGAAATGCTTGCCGTCGTAGGTGGTGATGCCCGCGGCTTCCTGACCGCGATGCTGCAGCGCATGCAATCCCAAGGCTACAAAGCTCGCCGCATTGTCGGCACCCCAGATGCCGAACACGCCGCATTCTTCCTTGAGCTTGTCGTCGTCGAACGGGTTGGTCGTCAGCATGTCCCGGCCCCAGCTGGCGGCAATGAAATTGTCATATAGGGTGAGGGCGACCCTTTGTCGCCCCCAGCCTGAATAAGCGTGAAATCTTAGCAGCTTAGCTGCTTAGGCCTTGTAATAGGCCGGGAATTTCTTCTGCAGCGCCGTGACCTTCGGACGGTCGTTGACGACGATATAAGGATAGAAAGGATGCTTCCGGGCGAAGTCCTGGTGATAGGCTTCGGCTGGGAAGAAGCCGCCGCTTTCGATCTTCGTGGCGATCGGGGCCTTGTAAATATGCGAGGCATTCAACCGCGCGATGAAGGCCTTGGCGAAGGCCGCCTGCTCTCCCGACTGAGGAAAGATCGCCGAACGGTAGCTCGAGCCGACGTCGGGCCCCTGGCGGTTCACCTGCGTGGGATCGTGAGCCACCGTGAAGTAGATCTGGAGCAGCTGCGCATAGCTGACCTGCGACGGATCGTAGGTGATCTTCACGGCCTCGGCGTGCGCGGTAGATTCGGAGCTTACCGCGTCATAGCTCGCATCCTTGCCGTCGCCGCCGGCATATCCGGACACGACGTCCTTCACGCCTTTCACATGCTCGAACACGCTTTCCATTCCCCAGAAGCATCCGCCGGCGAGGACGGCAGTTTCGGTTCGAGGGGCGGCGCTTGCAGGAGCAGCGACAAGCGCCGCGAGCGTAAGGAATCTACCAAGCTTCATCCAAAATCCTTTCGGCTGCGATCTAATGTGCGCTTTCCGACATTTACAGATGCTGGACGGACGGCGCGCCGCAGGGCAAAGGACGCTGCTGACACGGAGGTAAGCAATGCCCAGCTACACCGCGCCGGTGCGCGACACGCAGTTCATCCTCAACAATGTCCTCAACATCGGCCGTTATTCGAACCTGCCGGGCTTCGCTAACGCCTCCTCCGATCTCGTCGAGGCGATCCTGGAGGAAGCGGGGAAATTTGCAGCCGAAGTGCTGCAGCCCCTGAACCGCATCGGCGACGAGGTCGGGTGCAAGCGCAACGATGATGGCTCGGTCGTGACGCCTCCGGGCTTCAAGGAGGCCTACAAGCAGTTCTGCGAAGCGGGCTGGCCGACCCTGACGGGTCCCGAAGAATATGGCGGGCAGGGCCTGCCGCAGGTGATCGGCACGGCAGTGACCGAATATATCCTGTCGGCCAACCACAGCTTTGAGATGTACCAGGGGCTGACAGCCGGGGCGATCGCGTCGTTGCTCGTGAAGGGCAGTGACGAGCTGAAGCAGAAATACGTGCCGACCATGATTACCGGCAAATGGACCGGCACGATGAACCTGACCGAGCCGCATTGCGGCACCGACCTCGGGCTATTGAAGACACGGGCCGAGCCGAATGACGACGGCAGCTATTCGATCACCGGCACCAAGATTTTCATCTCATCCGGCGAGCACGACCTTGCCGAGAACATCATCCACCTCGTTCTCGCGAAGATCGCCGGTGCGCCCGACAATGTGAAAGGCATTTCGCTCTTCGTGGTGCCCAAGTTCCTGGTGAACGAGGACGGGTCGCTAGGCGCGCGCAATCCGGTCTCGTGCGGCGCCCTCGAGAAGAAAATGGGCATTCACGGCAACGCGACCTGCGTCATGAATTATGACGGTGCCAAGGGATGGCTCGTCGGCGAGCCGGAAAAGGGCCTTGCAGCGATGTTCATCATGATGAACGCGGCGCGCCTCGGCGTGGGTCTCCAGGGGATCGCCCAAGGCGAGGTCGCCTATCAAAACGCTGCCACCTACGCCCGCGAGCGGCGCCAGAGCCGGGCGCTAAAGCAGGACGAGCGCGATCCCGAGGCCAAGGCGGACCCCATTATCGTCCACCCGGACGTCCGCCGGATGCTGATGGAAGCGCGGGTCTATAATGAGGCGGGCAGGGCGCTTGTCCTTTGGGGCGCATTGCAGGTCGACCTCATGCGGCGGTCGCAGGATGAGGCGGAGCGCCAGAACGCCGACGATTTGCTCGGCCTCATTACTCCCGTCATCAAGGGCTATCTGACCGACAAGGGTTTCAAGACCGCGGTCGAGGCCCAGCAGGTGTTCGGCGGGCACGGCTATATCCGCGAGCACGGCATGGAGCAGTTCGTCCGTGATGCCCGAATCACGCAGATCTACGAAGGCACGAACGGCATCCAGGCGATGGACCTGGTGGGCCGCAAGCTGCCTAAGGACGGCGGCCGGGCGGTCCGCGCTTTCTTCGAGCTAGTTGGCCGCGAAATTGCCGACGCCAAGGCCGCCGGCGATCCGGCCCGTGTAGCTGCGGCGCTGGAGCCGGCGCTAGCGGACCTTCAGGCCTCGACGATGTGGCTGGCACAGAATGGAATGGCCGACCCGGATAATGCCGGTGCCGGCGCCTATGCTTATATGGACTTGCTTGGTCTAGTCTCTCTTGGCTGGATGTGGCTGAAGATGGCCGCGGCCAGCCAGCGGGCGCTCAACGAAGGTGCCGAAGACCGCGATTTCCACGAGGCGAAGCTGGTGACGGCCGGCTTTTATGCGGCGCGCGAGCTTCCGCTTTCAACAGCATTGAGGAAGAAGATCGAGGCTGGCGCCGAGACGTTGATGAAGATCCCGGCCGAGGCCTTTTAAGGTTGGTTAGTCGCCCGGGCGCACGACCGGCGCCTGGGTCATCCACATTTCCAGCATCTTGCGATCGGATTCGGTGAGCGGCTGGCAGGCGAGGCCTGGCCGACGGAAGTTCGCGTCGAACTTCTGGCGCGGCCGCGGAACCTGGCGGAGCAATTCGCCCGGCTCGAGCTTGCGGTCGAACGCGATGCCAGCGAGGCGCCGTTCGACCCAAACGACGCGGCCCGCGACGCTGAGGTCATTGCGCTTGAACACCGTCGCAGAACCTTCGACCGGCAATTGCTGCCCTTCGACCAGCGCTCCCTCCGACGAAAGATTGCGGAGGACGACGGAGAGCTCTTCCCCGCCCATGCTCAGTTTCGCACTCAGCAATACTGGCGAGCGATTCGAGCGTCGGTTCTGAGAAAGGTTGCTTTGGTCCATGGTTGACCCTCTCATAACCTAGAGGAGTAAACGGTTCATTGAAGCCAAGCGGCGACCGACAAGAGTTTCGGATGCTCTACAAACGAGCCTAAGCGAGCCAGTTAACGGCGCGGTTAGCTTGCGACGTCTCGCTTTCGATCTCCTCGCATTCACGCACGAGCGCCGGGCAAGGGAGCCTCACGCAAAAAGTAAATTTTCGGGGAACCATAAGCTTTCAACCGGTGTGAAGGCGGCGTCATGCATTGGGGGCGCCTCGACCTTTGAAATGTGGGGAACCAAGATGCGTTTGAATGTCCTTCTCGCGGCTGCTGCCGCCACCCTCGCTGTAGCAACGCCGGCCGTCGCTCAGCAGCGTACCGCTTCGGGCGAAGCTCGCGGCATCGTTCTGTCGCCCCTGAGCCTCGTCAACAGCGGCGCTCTCGACTTCGGTACGGTCGCTTCGACCAACACGGCGGGCAATGTCACGGTTGATGCCGATACCGGTGTTCGTACCGTCGGCGGCGGCGTCATCGCGGCTCCGAGCTCGCCGACGCGCGCTCGCTTCGACGGTCTCGGCCAGTCCGGCCAGACGGTCCTCCTGTCGCTGACACCTCCGACCGGTAACGTGCTGGTCAGCGGCACCAACACCGTCACTGTCAACAGCATGTCGCTCGACCAGTCGGGCGCCACGACCCGGGTCATCGGCTCGGGCGGCAATTTCACCGTCTATGTTGGCGGCGATTTCGGAATTGCCGCGAACCAGCCGAACGGCACGTATTCAGCGCTGTTCACGCTGACTGCCGACTACCAATAACCACTTTCCCAAGTGGGTGAATCGAGGGCGGCTGCCAGAGCAGTCGCCCTCTTTTTTCGTGGGTTTAGCTAAGGTTCATCCTGCAGCGACGAGTCGAACAGTTGTTACGACCAACGTCGCGACAAGCATCCCGACCCAAACGTTCATCCGGCAGCGACTCCATCCAATAGATAGAGGTAAAGAGTCATGTCGATGATGAAGAAGATCCTGGGCCTCGGCACCGGTATCGCCGCAATTGCGGCTGCCAGCCCCGCAACGGCCCAATATTACGGATATTCGCAGCCTTACGGCTATTCCCAGCCATACGGCTACGCCCAAGGCTACGGTTACAATCAACGCTACGGCTACGCGATGAACACGAATGTTGCCGCGTCCCAGTGCACGTCCGCAGTGCAGAGCCGTCTTTATAACCGCTCGAGCATCGGCGGGATTCTTGGTGCGGTGCTTGGCGCTAACACCACCGGCCGTGTCGTCTCGGTGACGCAGGTCAGCCCGCGTGGCAACGGCATGGTCCGCGTGCGCGGTCTCGCGAGCAGCGGCCGTTATGCCTATAACGGCTATGGCCCTTACGGGGTCGGCGCCTACGGTGCGATGGGCTATGGCTACGCCAACCAGGCGGATCTCAGTTTCCGGTGTGACGTCGCCCCCAATGGCGCCGTTTACAGTGTGAACATCAACCGCCGCTGACGAGCTGATGACATTGCAGAAAGAGGAGCGTCGGTCGGTTCGGCGCTCCTTTTTCGTGTTCAGCCGTGAGTCAGTGCTTCCCCTTTCTAAACCCATCGGCCATTCGTGCGTTCTGGCGCGAAGCTGGCGATCACAGAGGATTATGATGGGTAAGCGGGCAACCGGTAAGATTATCGCTTTGACGGGAAGCGTAGCGGCCCTTGGAATCGTCATTCCCATGACGGTTGGATCGCTGTCGGCCCGGACCTCCGCGAACACGCCTTTCGATGGCGAGATCGCCGATTTCTATCGCGCCCGTGGCGGGGCACCTTTGTGGTTGGCGCCAAATGCCGGACCTGCGGCGCCTCAACTGATCCAGCTGTTGGCGACCGCCCAGTCCGACCATCTCAACTCGCGGCGCTACAACGTTAAGGCCCTGCAGCGAGCATTTGCGGATGCGCAGACGGGCAATCCAGCCGCCATCCAGCGGGCGGAGGCTTTGCTCAGCGCTGCGTTCGTCACCTACGCCCAGGACCTCAAGCATGATCCCGGCGTCGGCATCATCTATGTCGACAAGGAACTGAAGCCGACGCCGGCATCGGCCGGGCAACTGCTGATCGCCGCGTCTCGCGCGCCGTCACTAGCCGATTATATTCAGCAAATGGGCTGGATGAGCCCGATCTACGCCAAGCTTCGCCAGGCGATCGCAAGCCGCATTTATCGAAACGCAGCCGAGTACCGCCTGCTCCAGCTCAATCTCGAACGCGCTCGGGCGCTTCCCTCTGGTGGGACCAAGTACGTCATAGTCAATCCGCCGGCTGCCCGGCTGTACATGTATGAGAACGGGCAGGTGGTTGATTCAATGCGGGTAGTCGCGGGCCGGCCGGATCCGATCGCGCAAACACCCATGATGAATGCCTTCATTCGCTTCGAAGCGCTGAACCCTTATTGGAATTCTCCGCCCGACATTACGTCACGCAAGCTCGCCCCGACCATCCTCAAGGAGGGGCGGGCCTACTTTACCAAGAGGGGTTACGACGTCGTCGATCAGTTTGGCGAGAATGCGCGCGTCCTCGACCCGATGTCGGTCGATTGGCACGCGGTCGCCGCCGGTCAGGTGAAGGTGAACCTGCGGCAGAGGCCCGGCCCCGCAAATTCGATGGGCCGGATGAAGTTCATGTTCCCGAACGAGCAGGGAATTTGGCTGCACGACACGCCAGAGAAAGAGAAGATCGAGGACGCTGCGCGGCTCGAAAGCAACGGCTGCGTCAGGCTCGAGGACGCGCCGCGGTTTGCGCGCTGGCTATTCAACGGCCGGCCGCCGCAAACCAAGGGCGCGCGACCTGAGCAGAAGGTGAACCTGCCGCAGCCTGTGCCGCTCTACATCACGTATCTAACGGCGGTGCCGAGCGGATCGTCGATCGTCTATTTCGACGATTTCTACGGGAAGGACCGCGGCCAAGCCCAGAAGTTCGCCGGCCTCTAATGGTTCTTTGAAGCAGCGGCCTGACGTTGCTCGATGTACCAAGGTTTCAGTACGCTCGGGCCGGTCTTCTCTTTTTTTGGTGCTAGCCGCGTAAGGTCGAAGGGGCTTTCGAACTGGACGCCGAATTGTTCGGACTGAGCCCAGCGGACGACTCCACGCACCGGTCCTACGCCGACGATGTCGATCGTGAATTGGGTTCCCGGAGCTAGCGGCTGGGGGCATTCGGCGAGTGCGCCCATTGAAGAGATATTGCGTAGGCGCACTTCCACCGTCTTGCCGTCGATGGAGGCAAGGGCGCGGCGCATTAACCGATGCCGTGGCTCTCGATCGCGGGCATAACCTTCCGCCTCGACCGTCACGCTGTTCGCCAGCTCGCGGGCCGTCTCAGCGGGGCTCGGCTGCCCGAAGATGTAACCTTGGATCATGCTGACGCCGAGTTCGCGGATCAGCTGAAGATCGTCGTGGGTCTCCACGCCCTCGGCGCAGGTATCCATCCCCAAGGTCTCGGCCAGTGTTACGATTGCGCGGATGATCGCAGCGTTACGGTTCGTGCTTGATGCCGCGCCGCGAACGAAGCTCTGGTCGATCTTGATCTTGTCGAACGGCGCTTTCTTCAAATAGCCGAGCGAGGAATAGCCCGTTCCGAAGTCGTCCAGGGCGAGACGAACGCCGAGGCTCTTTAGCCTGGCGAACGTTTCGTCGGTCGAGTCACCGTCGGCAAGGAAGACACCTTCGGTAATTTCAAGCTCCAAGCGACCAGATCGAACGCCGGTTTCGGCGAGATGCTTCTTGATGAGCTCGACGATGTTCGGATCGTTGAACTGCAGAGGAGACAGGTTGACTGCGACGCGGACGTTATCGGGCCAGTTCGCGGCCTCTTCGAGCGCCGTACGGAGCACCCACTCGCCGATGGAAGCGATGAGGCCGGCTTCTTCGGCTAACGGAATGAATTTCGTCGGTGAGATCGGCCCACGACTCGGATGCTGCCAACGCACCAGTGCCTCAAAGCCCGAGATGTCCTCACCAGCGGTATGGACTACGGGCTGGTAGTAAACACTCAGTTCGCCGCGCTCGATCGCCTGGCGAAGGTCGTTTTCGAGCACCTGGCGCTCCGCCGCCTCGCTGTGCATCGACGGCTCGTACAAGCAATGTTTGCCACGGCCGGCGCCTTTTGCCGCGTACAAGGCAAGGTCCGCGTTCCGTACGAGGGCGTCGGCACTCGCGCGCCCCGGATCGCCGATGGCGATACCGACCGATGCGCCGATTGTGACCTTATTACCCTCGATCATGTAGGGGCGCGAGACTTGCTCGATCAGGGTGCGGGCGAGTGATTCCAGCAAGCCCACATCGACGGCGCCCGGCAGGACTGCCTGGAACTCGTCACCGCCGAGCCGTCCGATCTGGCCGTGGTTGCCCATCACGGATTTCAAGCGCTCGGCGACTTCGCGAAGCAAGGCGTCGCCAACCGGGTGTCCGAGCGTATCGTTGACGTTCTTGAACCGGTCGAGGTCGATCATGAAGAGCGCGCAGCCTTTCTGGCGATGGGCGGCGTTGCGCAGCGCTTCGTCGAGCGTTTTGCGCATCATGGCGCGGTTCGGGAGTCCCGTCAGTGAGTCAGACCGCGCCAGTCGAGTGATCTCGCGTTCCGACTTGCGCTGCTCGGTAAGGTCGGTGCCGATCCCGCGGAAGCCGAGGAAACGCCCACGCTCGTCGAAGATCGGGTTGCCCGAAAGCGACCAGTGGACATCCTGCTCGCTAGCGGGCCTCACGACCACGTCGGAGAACGGGAAACGGGCCGACAGATGGAAGCCGAGCGTCTTCCGTTCTTCCATCGAGTCCGAAGCCTGATCCACGGATAGGAGATCGGTGAACTGCCGGCCAAGGAGCGCCTGCGGTTCGCATTGGAAGTCGTCGGCGAGCTGTCGGGAGACGTATGACAGCGTGCCGAGAGAATCGGTCTCCCAGAACCATCCGCGGCCGCTATTCTCGAACTCGTCGACAAAATTGAGCGCCTTCTTGGCCTGCCATTCGAGCGCCAAGCGCAGCCGGCCGGCGAACAGGGTTTTTTGTGTTACGGCGACGCTGTAGACGACCATCAGCGCCGCCATACTGTCAATCGCGAAGGTGATTTGGAGATTACGCGAGAAGAGCGCCGTCGTGGTGAGAGCCACGGCCGCATTGACGAGCGCAAGCGGCGGCGCCGAAGCCGAGACCAGCGAGCGGACGAAAAAGCCTGCGGACATGGCGAGCGTCACGAAGGACGGATCGGCCAGTTGAAGCGCGCCGGCGGCAACGCTCGCCGTGGCCCAAGCGATGCCAGTGCCTGCAAGATAGCCGGACATCAGCCGGATGACGGTGTGCGGAGCCATCTGCAACCGCCGCCAGAAGACCATGATAAGGCCGGCCGCTGTATCAAGGCTCAACGCGAGGCCAAAAGGAAGCAGAACACTCATGAGCGAGCCCGATGCGCCTACCGTTCGGCTCTGGAAAACAAGGCTGGCGGCCATGATGAGGTGGCCGGCGAGCACCAGCCAAGGAGCATAGCTCCAACTGCCGACACGCCGCTCGGCGAGAGTTAGCTCCGCGCTGTCGGTATGATCGCGAACGTCGAATAGAAGCGCCTCGCGCGCCGTGGCCCGCGTGGCGTTTGGAAGCTCCTGTTCCGACGACCTGCCGAACAGCGTACGGCGCATTCAACTCCACCTGTCCAGTGCCGCCGCAGTTCGCGGCCAAGGTGAAGCCTTTTACGCGCGCGAGTTAACTGGCTCGGAAACGAACAAGGTTACTGCTGCTTTAAGCTTCTTGCGGAAGGAAGTCCGCCACCGAGAGGTAGCGTTCGCCGGTGTCGTAATTGAAACCGAGTACGCGCGCTTTGTCGCCCAGCTCCGGCAGCTTCTGGGCGATCGCCGCCAGCGTCGCGCCCGACGAGATGCCGACGAGCATTCCTTCCTCACGTGCAGCCCGTCGCGCCATTTCCTTGGCATCTTCCGGAGTGACTTGGATGGTCCCATCCAGGACGCTCGTATCCATTATCGCAGGAATGAAGCCGGCGCCGATCCCCTGAATCGGGTGCGGACCCGGCTGGCCGCCCGAAAGTACGGGCGACAGTGTCGGTTCAACTGCGAAAACCTTGAGGTTCGACCATTGGGCTTTGAGCACCTCTGCGCAAGCGGTGATGTGGCCGCCGGTGCCGACACCGGTGATCAGCGCGTCCGGCGGGTTATCACTGAAGTCTCGCAGGATCTCCTGCGCCGTCGTTCGGCGGTGAACCTCGAGGTTGGCCGGGTTTTCGAACTGCTGCGGCATCCACGATCCCGGCGTCGCCGCGATGATCTCTTCGGCGCGCGCGATCGATCCCTTCATGCCCTTTTCGCGCGGTGTCAGTTCGAACTCTGCGCCATAGGCCAGCATCAGGCGCCGCCGCTCCACGCTCATGCTGTCGGGCATGACCAGGATCAGGCGGTAACCCTTCACGGCCGCAACCATCGCCAGGCCGATGCCGGTATTGCCGCTAGTCGGCTCGACGATCACTCCTCCCGGCTTCAGCTTGCCTGTCCGCTCAGCATCCTCGACCATTGCGAAAGCGATGCGGTCCTTGATCGAGCCGCCGGGATTGGTCCGTTCCTGCTTGATCCAGACTTCGGCGTTCGGCCCAAAGAGGCGATTGATCCGAACGTGCGGTGTATTGCCGATGGTCTCGAGGATATTGGCGGCCTTCATGCCCTAGCTCTCCTCTGCTGGTGCCGAGCGCAAATCGGGCGCGTCGAAGCTTTTTGCAAGCCGGAGTTCCGGAAACCACCACGACCAGAGGAAAACCACCGCTATTGCGCCGACGCCGCCCGCGATTACTGCCGGGACGGGTCCGATCAATGCGCCCAGGAAGCCCGACTCGGCTTCGCCCAACTCGTTCGAGGCGGAAATGAAAAGCGAGGAAACGGCCCCGACACGGCCGCGCATCTCGTCCGGCGTGTATAGCTGAATCAGCGATTGCCTTACGTAGACCGAGAACATGTCAGCTGCGCCGAGTAGCGCGAGGCAGAGCAGGGAAAGCGGCATCCAGCGCGAGAATCCGAACACGATTGTCGCCGCCCCGAAGGCCGCGACGGCCGCGAGCATCTTTACGCCCACATTGTGTTTGAGGGGTCGGATCGAAAAGAAGGCTGCCGTCAGGGTTGCGCCGAGGGCAGGGGCGGCACGAAGGTGTCCCAGCCCCTCGGGCCCCGCATGAAGGACGTCGCGGGCGAATGCGGGCAGCATCGCGGTCGCGCCCCCCAACAGAACCGCAAACAGGTCGAGGCTGATCGCGCCGAGCACGAGGCGGTTCTGGCGGACGTAGTGCAGACCCTCGACCATTTGCTCCCAGGGATTGGGTCCGCGGTCGAGCTTGGTCCGCGGGATCGGCCCGATTGCGAACAGGCCGGCGAGACCGATCGCGAACAACAATGTGCTCGCGGCATAGGGTGCGAACGGCGCCCAAGCGTAGAGGTAACCGCCGAGCGCGGGCCCGAGGATCGCGCCACTCTGCCACGCGATCGAGGACAAGGCGATGGCCCGCGGCAGGATCTCGCGCGGCACCAGATTCGGCGCCAGCGCTCCAAGCGCCGGTCCGGCGAAGGCGCGAGCAACGCCAAGCAGCGCGGCGACCGTGTAGAGGATCTCGAGTGTAGTCGTCTGTCGCCATGCAAACCAGGCGAGGGCAGCCGCGCAGCCTAGCTCCAGCGCCACGGAGGCACGGCCGATCCAGCGCCGGTCGACCCGATCGGCGGCCCATCCGGTGACGAGGGTCAGCAGGAACAGCGGAATGAACTGCACCAACCCGATGATTCCGAGCCGAAGCGCCGCCTCTTTCAAACCCATTGTGTGGCGCGCGATGTCGTAAACCTGCCAACCGATGACGATCACCATCGCCATCTGCGCAATCGTGTTGGTCAGCCGGGCGACCCAGAAATATCGGAACGACGGGATGCGTAGCGGTTCGGGAAGGAAGCTCACCGCCGCTAGCTAGGGGTGCTTTGCGGATGCGGCAACCGCCCGCTCCGGTTCCTTTCCGGCGAGGCCCAGACGCTTGATCAGCCAAGGCATGGTCAGTCCCTGAATCAGGATCGAGAAAGCCACCACCACGAAGGCGGTGAGGATGATCGCGCCTCGTTCGGGGACCGTTGCGGGAACAGTGAGGGCGAGCGCTAGTGCCAAGGCTCCGCGAAGGCCGCCCCAGAAAAGCGTGTGCTGAAACGCAGGCGGAATTTGCCACCGTGACCAGCGAAACAGGACTGCCAACGGATAAATCGACAAGGCGCGCCCGGCCAGGACGAGCAGGATCGCGACCGTTGCCGCGGCTACGCCAAGCCGGTGGAGCGGTTGGCTGGCGACGCTCATCCCGATGAGGATGAAAACGAAGCTGTTGGCCAGGAATGCGAAATATTCCCAGGCCCAGTGGACCCGATCGCGGCCGGCCCGCGAAAGGAAGCGCGTACCGGCGCCGCCGATAAGCAATCCCGCACTCATAGCACTGATGATTCCGGACGCGCCGAAATGTTCAGCAAGCAGGAACGAGGCATAGGCGGCGATCGTGGTCAGCGTGATCTCGACCAGCGGATCGTCGGTCCGGCCGACGATCATGAGCACCGCGCCGCTGACGGCTAGCCCGATGAGGACGCCACCCCCTAACGTCCACAGGAACGCCGGGATGACGCTCGCCGCGCCTGGTGACGCACCGGCGGCAATGGCGGAAAGAACGGCAAAGCCGACCGCCGCGACGCCGTCGTTGAGCAGGCTCTCCGATTCGACGACCATCGATACGCGGGGCAGGCAGCGCATTTCCCGAAACGCGGCGATCACTGACACGGGATCGGTGGCGGCGATCAGCACGCCGAACAGGGCCGCAGCGATCCAGCTCCAACCCACGATCATATGCATGCCGGCGGCTACCACCGCGGCAGCAATGCCGACGCCCAAAAAAGCGAGGGTGAGAGTCAGGGCCAACTCGGCGCGAAAGCGCTTCCAGTTGAGCTGAAGCGCTGCCTCGAACACGAGCGGTGGAAGCAAGACGTTGAAGATCAGGTCCCGCGACAGCGGCACCTCGGGACTGTTGGGAAGCAGTGCGATGAGAAAACCCGCAACAACCAGCCCAACGATGTAGGGCAGTCCCAGCCGCCGCGTCAGCATCGCGATCAGGCAGGCAACCAGCAGCAACATGCCGAGGGGAGCTAGCGGGACCTCTGTCATGCGAACCGACATATCAACGGAAATCGCCGCGGTCTGCCGGTTTCGGGCTAGGAGAACGAAACGGGATCAGTTACGCATCGAACATGGCGAAACCGAAGTCTCGATACGTCTGCCAAGCCTGCGGTTCGGTTTCCTTCCGCTGGCAGGGGCAATGCGCCGATTGTGCAGAGTGGAACACGCTCGTCCAGGAGTCCGCGGAGGTCTCCAGCATCTTCGCGGCGAAGCACAATCTGCAGGGCGGCGGACGGGTCATCCCGCTGGTTGGCCTGGAGACGCCGGCGGCCCTGCCGGAGCGGTTGCCGAGCGGGCTTGCCGAGTTCGATCGAGCGATCGGCGGCGGCATCGTCGCCGGCTCGGCGATGCTGGTCGGCGGTGATCCCGGCATCGGCAAGTCGACGCTGTTGCTGCAGGTTGCGGCCCGGCTGGCGAGCGAGGGCAACAAGGTCCTTTACGTCTCCGGCGAGGAATCCGCCGAACAAGTGCGGCTGCGAGCGGTGCGCCTCGGGCTGGCCGCTGCCCCAGTGCGGCTCGCAGCGGCGACTTCCGTCCGCGATATCCTGACCACCGTCAGTGATGGCGAACCGCCGGCGCTGCTTATCATCGATTCGATCCAGACCATGCATTCGGACCTGATCGACGGTGCGCCCGGCACGGTCAGCCAGGTCCGCGCTTCCGCGCAGGAGCTCGTCCGCTTCGCCAAGGAGCGCGGCACCGCGCTGGTGCTGGTCGGTCACGTCACCAAGGACGGCACCATCGCGGGCCCCCGCGTGCTCGAGCATATGGTCGATACCGTGCTGAGCTTCGAGGGTGAGCGCAGCCACCAGTATCGCATCCTCCGCGCCATGAAGAACCGCTTCGGCGGCACCGATGAGATTGGCGTGTTCGCCATGGAAGGTGCGGGGCTGATCGAGGTTCCCAACCCGTCGGCCCTGTTCCTGACCCACCGGGGCGAGGCGGTCAGCGGAACCAGCGTCTTCCCGGCGATCGAGGGGTCGCGGCCGGTCCTGGTAGAGATTCAGGCACTGACCGTGCGACTGGCTAGTGGCGCGACGCCGCGACGCGCTTCGGTCGGATGGGATAGCGGTCGGCTGGCCATGATCCTGGCCGTGCTGGAGGCCCGCTGCGGCCTCAGTTTCGCAACGGCGGAGGTCTACCTGAACGTTGCCGGGGGCTATCGCCTAAGCGACCCCGCTGCGGACCTGGCGGTCGCAGCTGCACTTGTTTCGGCCCTGTCGGAGCGTCCCGTACCGCAGGAAGCGGTGATTCTAGGTGAGATCGCACTGTCGGGAGAAATCCGACCGGTCGCGCATGCCGGGCTACGCCTCAAGGAGGCCGCCAAACTTGGGTTTGAGAGCGCCTGGGCGCCGAAGGGCCTGCAGGGCGGTGACGGGATCAAGCTCGCGGAATTCGGCAACCTTCGCGCGCTGGTCGACCAAATCCTCGGCCGTTAGCGAACGATATCCGTGTCGAGCCCCACGGTGTCGCGTACTACGTAAAGCGGTCGCTGCTTAGTTTCGGTGAGGATGCGGCCGACATATTCACCGAGTACGCCGAGCGAGATCAGCTGGACGCCGCCGAGGAACAGCACCGACGTCATGATCGACGCATAGCCCGGCACGGCGTTACCGAAGATCATCGTCTCTGCGGCGAGAAAACCCGCATAGCCCATCGCGAAGAGCGCGATGACAGCGCCGACATAGCTCCAGATGCGCAGCGGAACGGTCGACGCCGAGGTGATTCCGTCGAGCGCCAGCGTCCACAGCTTCCAGTAATTATACTTCGACTTGCCCGTCTCGCGCTCGGCGCGGTCATATTCGACCGAGGTCTGGCGAAAGCCGGCCCAGGCGAAGAGGCCTTTCATGAAGCGGTTGCGCTCCGGCATCGCGCGGATCACGTCGACAACCTTGCGGTCCATCAGGCGGAAATCGCCGGCATTTTCCGGAATCTTGTCGGTCGAGACCATGTTGTGGGCACGATAGAAGAGGCCCGCCGTCATGCGCTTACCGAAACTATCCTCGGCGCGCGAACCGCGAACGCCGAAGACCATCTCGTGGCCTTCGCGCCACTTGGCGACCATCTCCGGCAGGACTTCGGGCGGGTCCTGCATGTCCACATCCATCGGAACTACGGCACTGCCGCGGGCATGGTCGAGGCCGGCGCTGAGTGCGGCCTCCTTGCCGAAGTTGCGGGAGAGGGAGAGGGCGCGCACCCGAGCGTCGCGATGGTTGGCGGCGATGATCGCTCCGAAGGTCGAATCCGTGCTGCCGTCGTCAACGAAAAGGATTTCCCAGCCTTTGCCCTCGGTCACCTGATCGAGGACCGCACCGACGCGCTCGACGAAGGGCAGAATACCCTCTTCCTCATTCTTCACGGGCACGATGACCGAGAGAAGCGGCGCAACCATGCCGCGCTTCACTAGCTGCGCGTGGAGGTCACCGACGTTCGGCGGCGAGGTGAGGACGGCCTTCTTACGCGGCTGAGCGGACACGGAAATCTCCCTGTTTGGAGGGAGGCTAGATCGGAATGGTTTACGAGACCTTTACTTCTTGCCGGCCAGAACGGCCCAACCAAGGGGGAATTGCATGGAACGCGCCGTCTTCGACCGTATGGCCGAACTGGACCAGGACCATTGGTGGTTCATCGCCCGGCGGCGCATCCTGGCGTCCGTGATCGAGCGTATCGCCAAGCCGCCGAAGAAGGCGCGGGTGCTCGAGGTCGGCTGCGGCACCGGACATAACCTCCCGATGCTCGGCAAATATGGAGCGCTTGACGCCTGCGAGCTCGACGATTGCGCGCGGGCGCTGGCGGCCAAGCGGCTTGGCCGCGAGATCAAGAGTGCGCGGCTCCCGGATCTCTCGATGTTTGAGCGCGATTGCTATGATCTTGTCGCTTTGCTCGACGTGCTTGAGCACGTGCCCGACGACGTCGCTTCGTTGAAAGCGATCCTCAAGCGGTTGAAGCCCGGTGGGGCGCTCTTGCTGACCGTGCCTGCCAACTCCTGGATGTGGAGCGCGCATGACGTCGCCCACCACCATTTCCGGCGTTACTCCAAGCGCGAGCTGCAGCGCGTCGTCCGAGAGGCGGGTTTCGAAATCCAGCTGTTGAGCTTCTTCAACACCCTGCTGTTTCCGTTGGTCGCCGCTGCACGGATCGTCGGTAAGCTGACAGGTAAGGATTCGGCCGACGACAGCCTGCCCCGCGCGCCGATCAACGGAACCCTAGAGAAGATCTTCAGCCTAGAGGCGGCCGCACGCCGATGCCGTTCGGCGTCAGCCTCGTCGCCGTCATCCGCCGCCCGGAATAGCGGACAAACAGCCTTAGCATCCGCGCGGGTTGCAGTTCGTTGGATGTCCAGCCACGGACCCCAAAGTGAATCGCGAAACCGCCGCACTCACCACGCATGAGCATCAGGACGGACTGCCGGTCCCGCGGCGATACTGGTCCGCTGCCGCGATCTGGCTCGCTCTGTCGATGGCGGTGCTCGACGGCTCAATCGCCAACGTGGCATTGCCGACGATCGCCGGCGACCTTGGGGCTTCGCCCGCGACGTCCGTTTGGATCGTCAATGCCTACCAGCTGACGATCACCATCCTGCTGCTGCCGCTGGCGGCTTACGGCGATCGGTGCGGCTACCGGCAGATCTACATTCCCGGCCTTGTCCTTTTCACCCTGGGCTCGCTCGGATGCGCACTTTCGCATGGCCTCACCGAGCTGATCGCCGCGCGAGTGTTCCAGGGCATTGGCGCGGCCTGCATCATGAGCATGAACGCCGCGCTGGTCCGCGCCACTTATCCGGCAGACATGCTTGGGCGAGGCATCGGCTATAACGCGCTGGTGCTGTCGATGTCGGCGGCGGCCGGACCGACGCTCGCCGCGCTGATCCTTAGCGTCGCGTCGTGGCCGTGGCTGTTCCTCATCAACCTGCCGATCGGCGTTGCGGCCGTGGTCATCGGCATCAAGGCGCTGCCGCACGTCGAAGGCCACGGGCACCCCTTCGACTGGATTGCGGCCCTGTTGAGCGCCGCGATGATGGGCTGCACGGTCTTCGGAGCCGAGACTTTCGCGCGCGAAAGCGGCGTGCTTGGCGCAGCGCTGATCGCCGTCGGGATCGCGGCGGGCGCGTTCCTCGTGCGGCGCGAGTGGGGCGACCCGGCGCCTTTGTTCCCCGTCGACCTCCTCAAGATCCGTATGTTCAGCATGTCGATCGGGACGTCGACCGTCTCCTTCGCGGCCCAGATGCTTGCCTATGTGACCCTGCCGTTCCTGTTTCAGTCAGTGCTGGCTCGAAGCGCGTTCGAGACGGGGCTGCTGATGACGCCGTGGCCGTTGGCGCTCGGTGTCGTCGCGCCGATCGCCGGGCGACTCGCCGACAAGGTTCGGGCCGGGCTGATCGGCGGCATTGGGCTGGCGATCTTCGCCTTCGGGCTGTTCATGCTGTCGCGGCTGGGGACGCACCCCGCGACGCTCGACATCGTCTGGAGAATGGCGGTTTGTGGAGCAGGATTTGGCCTGTTCCAGTCGCCGAACAACCGTACCATCGTGAGCTCGGCGCCGCGCCAGCGATCCGGAGCTGCGGGGGGAATGCTGGCGACGGCGAGGCTGCTTGGACAGACGTCGGGCGCTGTGGCGGTCGGGGTCGCTTTCCATCTGTCGGGCCTCCGCGTCGGACCGAGCCTGCTCGCCGCGTCCGCAGTCGCGGCGCTGATCGCCGCTGGCCTCAGCCTGTTGCGGCTCCGTTCACCGCGAACGACCCACCGCCGCGAGGAAGGCGCGACAATTCTCGACTAGGCTGTTGCCGTCCGCTAGCGCCGGGCTGTGACCGCGCTCGACGTCTTCGTCTTCCTCCTTCTGATCGGCGGCGGCGCCGTGGGCTTCGTGCGCGGCTTCGTGCACGAGGTGATCTCGCTGTTCGCCTGGGTCGTCGCGATCGCCATGCTGAAGCTGTTCCACACGCAGCTGTGGACCGGGATCATCAATAGCTTTCACACCAGCTCGGCCGCGGCGGCAGTCCTCGCCTTTGCGATCCTGTTCGTGCCCAGCTTCGTCGTCGTGAAGCTGCTGGCGCGGCAGATCGGAGGAAAGACGCGGCGACACTCTCTGCTCGGGCCATTCGACCGGGTGCTGGGCGGCGGGTTCGGAGCACTCAAGGGCCTGCTCGGTGCGACCCTGTTCTTCCTTCTGGCGAACCTCGCGACTGACATGGTCTATGGCCCGCAGGCCGATCGGCCGCACTGGATGACCAAGTCGCATACCTATCCGCTGTTGAATGCCAGCGGTCGTGCGATCGTCGATTGGGTCGAGGCGCGGCGGCTGAAACCGAACAAGGTCGGCGAACAATGATCCGCCTCCACGATACGATGACCCGCGAGAAGCGCGAGTTCGTTCCGGCCGACCCCAAACGGATCACCATGTATGTGTGCGGCCCAACGGTCTACGGTCGAGCGCACATTGGCAACGCGCGACCGGCGGTCGTTTTCGACACGCTGGCGAGGCTGATCCGGCATGAGTTCGGGCCGGACAGCCTGATCTATGCCCGCAACGTTACCGACGTGGACGACAAGATAATTGCATCGGCTGCAGAGGAGGGCGTCGACCCGTCGGTGATTACCGAGCGCTACGAGCGCTTCTACCTAGAGGACATGGGCGCGCTCGGCGTGAACCCCCCGGACATCGCGCCGCACTGCACCCGCGAAATCCCGCAGATGGTCGCCATGATCGGGCGGCTGATCGAAGCCGGCAACGCCTACGAGGCGGAGGGGCACGTGCTGTTCTCGGTCCCGAGCGATGCGGACTATGGTGAGCTGAGCCGCCGCGACCGCGATGCGATGGTCGCGGGGGCCCGTGTCGAAGTCGCGCCGTACAAGCGCGACCCGGCCGACTTCGTCCTGTGGAAGCCGAGCGCGGAGGGCGTAATCGGTTGGGATTCGCCCTGGGGCCGCGGCCGTCCAGGGTGGCACGTCGAATGTTCGGCAATGATCGAGCGTCACCTTGGCGAGACGATCGACATCCATGGCGGCGGCCTCGACCTCATCTTCCCGCACCACGAGAACGAGATCGCACAGAGCCGCTGCGCGCACGGCGGCGCACCGCTCGCCCGCTACTGGGTTCATAACGGCTTCGTCGACATGGGCGCCGAGAAGATGTCGAAGAGCCTCGGCAACATCATCACGCCCGAGGAGCTGCTGAAAACGCACAAGGGCGAGACGCTGCGTCTCGCGCTGCTGAGCGCGCACTATCGCCAGCCGCTGCCGTGGACCGAGGCGTTGATCGACCGGACGAAGGCGACGCTGGACGGCCTCTATCGTAAAGCTGGCGATGCCGAGCCGGGCGAGGTTGATGCCGGTGTGCTCGATGCGCTGCGCGATGACCTCAACACACCGCTTGCCCTGTCGCGGCTGGCGCAGCTCGAAGGCGGCGCCTTAAAGGCCAGTGCGCAGCTACTCGGGCTGCTTAGCAGCTCATCGGCGGAGTGGTTCCAGGGCGAAGGCGACGCATCGGCCATCGAGGACCGCATCGCCGCGCGCATTGAAGCCAAAAAGAACCGCGACTTCGCTACCGCCGACCGCATTCGTGACGAACTCAAGGCTGAAGGCATCGTCTTGGAGGACGGGCCGGGCGGCACTACGTGGCGCAGGGAATGAGCAGCCCGCTTTATACGACCGAAATCCTCCGGCTCGCCGCATCGCTGAGCGAACCGCACGACCTCGATCGCGAGGATGGCTCCGCCGAAGTCCGCTCGCCGACCTGCGGCAGCCGAGTCAGCATCACCGTGCAGCTAGACGATGACCGGCGCGTCGAGCGCGTCTCGATGCAGGTTCAGGCCTGCGCCTTCGGCCAGGCATCTGCGGCACTCGTGGAACGGCACAGCCGCGGACGGACCCATGACGAGGTTTCCGAGGCGATGTTGGCGCTGAGCCGCTGGCTCGCCTGCGAGCATGACCATGCGGACGGTTGGCCGGGCATCGTCGCGCTTGCGCCGGCGCGCGACCGCAAAGCCCGGCACGGCGCGATCCTGCTGCCGTTCCGCGCCCTGCTCGCCGCGATCGAGGCGGCGCAGTGACCACTCCGGCCGAGACCGCCCAAGCCACCACCGCCATTCTCGAAAGCGGCGCGATCATGCTCGGCGCCGCTTTGGTGTTCGTGACACTCTTCCGCCGCCTGAAGCTGGGCGCAACACTCGGCTACATTGTCGCGGGGGCCCTCATCGGGCCGCAGGTCATGCGCCTAACCCCCGATCCGACGAAGCTGACCAGCGTCACCGAAATCGGCATTGCCTTGCTACTCTTCATCGTGGGGCTGGAGTTGCAGCCAAGCCGTCTGTGGCGGCTTCGCAAGGACATCTTTGGCCTCGGCCTTGCCCAGGTCGTGCTTTGCGGCCTCGCGCTCAGCGCGCTCATCTGCTTCGTCGTCGGATTTTCGGCGAAAGCGGCGCTCGCGATCGGATTGCCACTTGCCCTGTCGTCGACCGCGCAGGTGCTGCCGATGCTGCGGTCGGACAATGAGCTCAACACGCCGCAGGGTGAGCGCGCCTTCTCCATCCTGCTTTTCCAGGACCTCGCGATCGTGCCCTTAATCACGATCGTCGCCGCAATGGCTCCCGTCACGCCCGATCCGGAGGCTCCGGTCGGGTGGGCGTTGGCGCTCTACACTTTGCTCGCCGTGATCGCGCTGGTCGTCGTCGGGCGACTGCTACTCAATCCGCTGTTCCGCTTGGTCGGACGGCTGAGGGAGAGAGAGCTGTTCGTCGTGGCGGGGCTATTCACGGTCATCGGGTCTGCGGCAGTCATGCATTCGCTGCACTTGTCGGTACCGCTTGGCGCGTTCGTCGCCGGCGTGATGCTCGCCGAATCGCCCTATCGGCACGAGCTGGAGAGCGACGTCGAACCATTTCGCTCGATCCTGCTCGGCCTGTTCTTCCTCTCGGTCGGCATGCTTCTCGACCTGCGGCTCATCGCCGCTCGGCCTTTGTTCGTGATCGGCATCGCCGCCGGCGTTATCCTGACCAAGGCGATCCTGATCGGCGGACTCGCCAGGCTGTTCGGGAACAGCTGGCCGCGAAGCGTTCGGCTCGGGCTGTTGATCAGCCAGGCCGGCGAGTTCGGCTTCGTCCTCTTCTCACAGGCCGCCGCCGCCCAGCTCATCCTTCCCGAAGCTGCGTCGCTGTTCAGCGCTGTGGTCACCCTGTCGATGGCTGCCACGCCGTTCCTGATGCGTCTGACCGATTGGCTCGAAAAGCGGGAGGAGCGCAGCGCCGATGGCCTAGACGGGCCCGACAAGTCGCCCGAAACCAGCGCAATCGTGATCGGCTTCGGGCGCTTCGGACAGACGGTCTGCCAGATGCTGTTCGCAAAGGGCATCGGCGTCACCACCATCGACAAAAGCGCGAACCAGATCGAGCGGGTCGGCGAATTCGGATACAAGGTCTATTATGGCGACGGGACGCGGATCGACCTCCTGCGGACCGCCGGCGCCGACACCGCCAAGATTATCGCCTTCTGCAACGACAATAAGGACGGCGAGATGACCCGCGACTCACTCGCGGCGGTGCTGAAGGCGTTCCCACAAGCGGTTTTCGACCGCCGCGACCTGATCGAACTCGACGGGCTGGACTTGGCGTTCGCCGAGCGTGAGCTGTTCGAAAGCGCGATCCAGATGGGCCGCTCGGCGCTCAAGCTGAGCGGCATAGAGCCGCACGAGATCGATCGGGTCGAGCGCGAATATCGTGGGCGCGATTGCGAGCGGCTGGAGCGGCAAAGCGCGACCGGCGATCTCGCCGCTGGACTTGAAAGGTCGTTCTCGCCTGACCGGGCTCTGCCCGAAGATGAAGGCGCGCCCGCCTAGCGGCTCTCGCTCAGGTAATTTTCGAGTGCGGTGACGATGGCATCGACTACGTCCCTGTGCGCGCCGTCGCCGCTTTTCACGTGGATGTGCGCCTGGGCGTAGGAAGGCCTGCGTTCCTCCGCGAGTCTTTCCAGCACCGCCTTGGGATCGCCGTTGCGAAGCTGCACACGCGTATCCCGGCGCGATGTGCGCTCGGCGAGAACCTCGACGGGCGCGTCGAGCCAGATCGTGATCGCGCGGTCGTTCAGCAGTTGCCGAGTCGTCGGATCGACGTAAGCGCCGCCACCTGTCGCGATCACCCTGACATCGCCTTCGATCAGCCGCGCGACCAGGCGCCGCTCGCCGTCGCGAAAGTCACGCTCGCCGTAGCGTTCGAAGACTTCCGCGGCAGGGTATCCGGAGGCATCCTCGATCTCGGCATCGCTGTCGACGAAGGACAAGCCAAGCCGCTTGGCCAGGCGGCGCCCGACCGTCGATTTTCCAACCCCCATCAACCCGACCAGCACCACCGGGCGGTCGAGACGTTCACTCAATTGCGTCACTAGAAGGGACTATACAGCGGCTTCCCCGCTCGGCAAAAGCCGCGACCATGTCGCGATTGCTTGTGCTCATCATCGTCGTCGTGGTCCTGATCGGCGCGTTGTTCTTCCTCTCGACGCTGCCCAAGGAGCGGCCGACGCACCAGATCGAGGTCGAGGTGCAGCAAGGGGGCAATGCGCACTAAGCTCATTCTCCTCGCGTCGGCCGGGGCCATTCTGGCCCTTCCCGCGATCGCCCAGCAGGCAGCCGCCCCGCAGCCGGCACCGGTTGCCGCGACGCCGGCTACGGCGACGCCGGTTGAAAATTCCACTGAGGGTGGATCCGACGAAACCGCGGTCGAGGAAGTTTCGGCGACAAATCTACAGCCGCCCGCCCCGCCGGTCGAATATCCGGGCTGGGCGCGCCGCGATCCCTGGACGGTCGGTAGTCTCGAGCCTTCGGAAGCCGGCCTGACCGACGATGCCTGGGGCGGCGCGAACGGACCGTTCCTGTCAGTCCTCATGCGTCGCATGCAGACGCCGCTCGCCTCGCGATGGGCGCATATCGCGCTTCGCAATGCGTTGCTGGCGAAGGTCCATGCCCCTGTAAACGTCAGCCCGATCGACTGGGTCGGCGAGCGCGCCTGGCTGTTGCTACGGCTTGGCGAAGCCGACGCCGCGCGCATGCTCGTCGCGGATGTCGACGCCGACCGATTCACACCGAAGATGACGCAGGTGGCGGTGCAAAGCGCACTCGCCAACGCCGACCCACCAGCGCTCTGTCCGCTAGAAGACGGCATTCGCAAGGCCGATGCGGGCGTGCTTCGCCTGGTCCAGGCGATGTGCGCGTCGCTCGCCGGCGAGCCTGAAGCGGCCTCGGCAATGATCGACCAGGCGCGGCGCTTCGGCCGTATCGGGGGAGTAGATCTGGCTCTCGCGGAAAAGGTCGTCGGCGCGGGAGCCAATGGCCGTTCTTCCACGATCGAATGGGACCCCGTTGATTCTCTCACTGCGTGGCGGTTCGGCCTTGCGACCGGAACCGGGATGCTGCCGCCCGACCGGCTGATCAATGGAGCATCGCCCCGGCTGCGTGCTTTTCAGGCGCGCGCGCCAATGCTCAGCGCACAACAGCGTCTCCCTTCCGCCACCATCGCGGCGGGCTTGGGGGTTTTCTCTTCACAGACGATGGTCGACCTTTATTCGGCCATCTACGACGCGACCGACCCGGGCGATCTCGGCGACAGCGACGCCTGGCAGCTTCGCCAGGCCTTTGTCGCAAAGGATCCGGAAACGAGGCTCTCGGCGATCCGCAAGCTCCTCGCCACCGGCAAGGACGGACTTCAGAAAGAGGGCGCGCGGGCGCTGGTCGCACGCGCGGCGACCCTGATCGAACCGGATGCCAAACTGGCCAAGGACGCGCCGGAGTTGATCTCGGCCATGCTCGCGGGAGGATATGACCAGGCCGCGGCCCGCTGGATCCCCGCCGTAAACGGCATGGATGACGAGGACAGCGACCATTGCTGGGCGATGCTTGCGCTCGCCGCGCCGAATGTCGCCGACGTCGGCAACAGCCGGATCAACAGCTTCATCCGTCGCGACAAGAGCCAGGACCATGTTCGCAGCGCGTTGCTCGTGGCCGGCCTCGCCGGTCTCGGCCGGATCAGCGTCGATACCGCCAATTCGCTCAACCAGCGCTATGGTCTTGGACTCGGTCACACGACCAGCTGGACGAAGATGATCGATGCGGCCGCCGAACGGGGGCAGGGCGGCACCGTGCTGGTTCTGACCGGTACCGGCTTCCAGACGCCCCGGTTCGACCGCGTGCCTTCGGCGCACATGTATCACGCCTTGTCGGCGCTGAACCGCACTGGCCAGGGCTTTACCGCCCGGATGATCGCTGCCGAGGCCCTGTCACGGACGTGACATTTCGAACGACGCCGCGGACGTGACATCCGACGACCGCGCCCTCGTCGACCGCTTCCTCGACATGATGGCTGCCGAGGCCGGTTCCTCGCCACACACGCTCGCCGCTTACCGGAACGATTTCGAGCGTGCGGCCGAAAGCCTGGGGTCGCTTGGTGAAGCCGATTCCGATGCCTTGTCGCGGCTCGGCGCTAATTGGGCCGATCTTGCTCCGGCGACGGTCGCACGGCGGTCCGCAGCGCTCCGCCGTTTCTATGGCTTCCTCGTCGATGAGGGCTTCAGGAAGGACGATCCGTCGCCCGCTTTGCCGCGTCCCCGCTTCGAGCGTTCACTGCCCCGCATTCTCGAGCCTGGCGAGGTAGAACGGATGTTCGAAGCCGCCGAGGATCGCGCCGCCAGCGGCGAGCTGGCGGCGGTCCGCAACCTCTCTTTGCTCGAACTCCTTTACGGCTCCGGACTACGCGCAACCGAGCTGGTCAGCTTGCCACGGGCCTCGGTGCGCGAGGGCCAGCCGTTCATGATGGTCAGGGGCAAGGGTTCGAAGGAGCGGCTGGTCCCAATCTCGACGCGCGCCGAAGCCGCGGTCGCCAAATGGCTCGATATCGCCCCCGGCGGCACACTCTGGCTCTTTCCAAGTGGGAAGAAGCACATCAGCCGTGTCCGTTTGTTTCAGATCGTTCGGACCATGGCTGCCGATGCAGGAATCGCTCCCGACCGAGTGAGTCCGCACGTCCTTCGCCATGCCTTTGCGACCCACCTGCTGTCCGGCGGCGCCGACCTTCGCGTGCTCCAGTCGTTGCTCGGCCATGCTGATATCGCGACGACGCAAATCTACACGCATGTCGACAGCGCCCGGCTCGTCGAGCTCGTGAACGCCCGTCACCCATTGGCACTCCGTTCTCGTTGACCTCGGCGCGTCGTTCCGCCTAGGCCCCGCCGCGAATGCAGACCTATCTCGATTTTGAAAAGCCGATCGCCGAGCTTGAAACCCGCGTTGGGGAGCTGCGAGAAACGGCCGCCAGCTCGGAAGACATCGATATCGATGCCGAAGTCGCGAAGTTGGAGACCAAGGCCAGCAAGCTTCTCAAGGACACCTACGCGAAGCTGTCGCCATGGCAGAAGGCGCAGGTGGCTCGGCACCCCGACCGGCCGCACTTCAAAGACTATGTCACGGGGATTGCCGACGACTTCGTCCCGCTGGCCGGTGACCGCGCCTTTGCCGACGACCCCGCGATAATAGGCGGCCTCGCGCGCATAGATGGCCGGCGGGTGATGCTGATCGGCCACGAGAAAGGCGACGACACCGCATCCCGGCTCAAACATAATTTCGGGATGGCCAAGCCCGAGGGCTACCGCAAGGCTATCCGCTTGATGCGTCTGGCCAACCAGTTTGGAATTCCGGTCGTGACACTGGTCGACACGCCGGGTGCATTCCCGGGTGTCCAGGCAGAAGAGCGTGGTCAGGCGGAAGCCATCGCTCGATCGACCGAGGAATGCCTCGCGCTCGGCGTGCCGATCGTCGCCGCGGTCGTCGGCGAAGGCGGATCGGGTGGGGCGGTGGCTATTGCCAGCGCCAATCGCGTCCTGATGTTCGAGCATGCCGTTTATTCGGTGATCTCGCCGGAAGGCTGCGCATCCATTCTGTGGCGGACCGCCGACAAGGCAGCCGATGCCGCCGACGCGATGAAGATCACCGCTGCAGACCTTCAGGCGTTGGGCGTGATTGATCGCATCGTCAACGAGCCAGTCGGCGGGGCTCATCGCGACCCTGAAGCCGCGATCGGCGCGCTGAAGGGCGCGCTGATCGAGGAGCTAGACGGCTGCGGAAAGCTTGGCCCTGACGAGCTTCGCGCGCAGCGCCGTGCCAAATTCCTTGCGATTGGCTGACAGCCCAGGAACCGCCACAGTCATTTTCCGTTCAAAATCGCCGCGCTTTATTCGTGCTGCGAAACGGGAGAATGGGTCAGCCATGCGTAGAACCGTCCTGTTGCTTGCCGCTGCCGCGCTGGCGATCACACCGGCCGCCGCGCAGCAGCTGCGCTATCTCAATCCCCAAGACGTCGCAGAGGCGCAGCGCGATCATGCCGAGCTGGTACGCGAGCTCGGTGGCGCCGAGACCGGCCCTCGCGCAGCCTACGTTGAGTCCATCGGCAGGCGCGTGGCGGCCCCCTCGGGCATCGCCAATCCGGGCCAGGCGCTGCATTTCACGACCCTGAATTCGGCGGTCGAGAACGCGTTTTCGGTCCCCGGGGGCTATGTCTACATCACCCGCCAGTTGATGGGCCTGATGGACGATGAGTCCCAGCTTGCCTTCGCGTTAGGCCATGAGGTGGGACACGTCGCGGCGAACCACGCCCACATTCGCGAGCAATATGCCAATCGAAACCCGTTGGGCGTTTTCGGGTCGATCATCGGAGCGATTTTCGGACCCGGAATTACCGATGTGCTCCAGGCGCGGGCCCGTCTGGACACTTTGAGCTTCTCGCGAGAGCAGGAATATCAGGCCGATACGCTGGGCCTCCGGTACATGATCGCAGCCGGTTACGACCCGGCCGGCGCGTCGGGCATCCTCGCTAACCTGAGCCGCGAGGCCGCGCTCCAGGCGCGGGTCCAGGGAAGAAGCAACCGGCAGACTCCAGAATGGGCGAGCACCCATCCGCTGAGCGAGAACCGGATGCAACGCGCGCTCGCCGCGGCCCGGCAGACGGGCCGGCTGGGGCAGGGTATCCGCAACCGCGACACCTTCCTGAGCGAGATCGAAGGCATCTACGTCGACGACGACCCGGCGCAGGGCATCATCGACGGCGCGACTTTCACGCACCCCGACCTCCGCATCCAGTTCAGCGTGCCCCAGGGCTATCTGATGTCCAACGGTACCGACGCGGTGACCATTTCGGGCTCAGCCGGCAAGGCACAATTCCGTGGCGGCGCCTTCAGCGGCACCCTCGACAACGCCATCCTTCTTGCCTTCCGGCAACTCACCCGCGGCCAGGCTAACTTTCCGGTGCCAGTGCCGCAGCACATCACGATCAATGGCATGCCGGCAGCCGTCACGACCGCGCAGGTCAACACCGATTCGGGCCTGATCGACGCGAGCGTTGCTGCCTATCAATGGGATCCGCAGCGCATCTATTATTTCGTCATGCTGACGCCGGGCGGCTACGGCGTCGCGCCGTTCGCGCCGATGATCAATTCGCTGCGAAAGATTACGTCGGCCGAAGTTGCCGCGATCCGCCCCCGGGTCATCCATATCGAAACGGTGAGGCCAGGTGACTCGGTGCAGTCGCTCGCCAGCCGGATGGCCTATCGCGACTTCAAGCTGGAACGGTTTCTGTCCTTAAATGGCCTCGCGGCCAACGGCGCGCTAGCGCCGGGCCGTAAGGTCAAACTGGTAGTCTACGGTAATCGGAGCTGAGGGCTCGCGCTCACATGTAGTTGCTCATGGTCGACAGAAGCGTGCCCCATTTGCCGCCAACACCGCCGCCGAGCCCCTGCATGGCGCCAATCGTTGCAACGGAAATGAGAGCCGCAATGAGCCCGTATTCGATCGCAGTTGCCCCTCGCGTATCAGCGCTGAGCCTGCGCAAAAATGTCCGGATAGCGATCACGCCACCCTCCTCTGGTCCACGTCCACGACGCCGGTTTACCTTGCGGTGGGTTAACAAGTCTTGCCTCGTGACGGTTAACGCGGTTTCATCTCTCTTTCGGTGTCCAGGCGGCAAAGTGGATAGTCTGGAATATCTCAATCGTGCGGCCGTCGCTCCCTGCATCCGCGAAAGTCCGTGTGGCGGCTGCTCGCCCTGCTTTGCCGATGAAGCGGGGACGGGCGGTCATCGCGTTTGTTGCCGCCATGCTCCTCAAGTCGCGAACCAGACGATCGAGAGAGGCATAGGACACCGACACTCGATCGATATCGACAACCGGTTCGATGAAGCCGGCGTCTGACAGGAGCGGCGCGACCGCCGAAGCTTCGATCCTGGGATGAACATGCGGTGCGGCGCGGCCTCTAACGGCGTCAGCAGCCCGCATGGCGACCCTAAGTTGCGGTAGCGTGTCGCCGCCAGAAAAGGCGCCGAGCAAGAATCCATCGGGGCGCATTGCATAACGGATGAGGCGCAGCGCCAGCGGCAGGTCGTTGACGGTGTCGAGCGTACCGATCACCAGCACTAGGTCGAACGACCCCACTTCTAAAGTGCTTGAACTCTCCAATGAATGCGGCCCGCCCAATTGAACAGCGTCGGCGGCTTCGCGGAGCCGGATCTGCCAAGCCGTATCTTCGCAACCGATCAGCAACGCATTGTCGAACCGGCGGTGCAGCAGCGCGAGCCGCTCGAGACAATCCGCGAATGCCCGCTCGTGGAGAAACAGCTGCGGTCCGAGTCGAGACGCTCGCGCCTGGCGGATCGGACGTAAGCTCGGGTCGAAGAGAGGAGACACCACGTGCTTGTGCGCTGGCGCTTCTCAGGCGACAAGGAGGCGATGGTCTGGAAGTTGGTTCGGACTGCCGCGTATCGGGCACTCGATTTTGCGCTTCCGCCGCGTTGCGCCGGCTGCGGGGTCATCGTAGGCGACGTCCACAGCTTCTGTCCGGAATGCTGGAAGCAGGTCGAGTTTCTGGGAAATTCGGGTTGCGGCATCTGCGGATTGCCTCTGCAGGCAACTGAAGAGACGAGTTGCGGCGCATGCCTAGCAAGACCGCCAGTCATCGGCAGGACGCGGGCCGCGGTCGCCTATGACGATTTGTCGCGCAGCCTTGCTATCCGCCTCAAATATGGCCGGAAGGTCGCGATAGCCCGCACAATGGCACGTTACATGGCGCCGCTCGTCGCGGAGGGCAGCGAGCGGCTGCTCGTGCCGGTACCGCTCCACCGATGGCGATTGTGGACACGCGGCTTCAATCAATCGGCGCTGGTCGCTCGTGAGCTGTCGCGGCGACTCGGCATTGCCGCCGATCCGATGGCGCTGGCCCGTGTCCGGCGGACGCCACCGCTCAAAGGCATGAGCGCACTACAACGCCGCAAGACCGTCGCGGGTGCTTTCAAGGTGCGCAACAAGGCGGCGGTCGCCGGCAAGACGGTCATACTGGTTGACGACGTGCTGACCACTGGCAGCACTGCGGAAGCTTGCGCGCGGACCCTCGAGCGGGCCGGCGCCGCCCGGGTCGAACTCGTCAGCTGGGCGCGCGTGGTGAAACCTTCGCAGTTGATGCGTTGAGCCGGATGCCTAATTATTGGGGAGTGAAAGGCGAAGCGTGACCGTCGAGATCTACACCAAGGCCTTTTGCCCTTATTGCTGGCGCGCCAAGCAGCTGCTCGAGGCCAAGGGTGTCGAGTACCGCGAGATACCGGTGGATTATGGCGGAGAGGCCCGTGAGCTGATGGTGCAGCGTGCCAACGGCCGCACAACTGTCCCGCAAATCTTCATTCGGGAGCACCATGTCGGCGGGTGCGATGACCTGTTCGAGCTTCACCATTCCGGCAAGCTGGACGAATTGTTCAAGCCATGACCCGCATCGCTCTCTTCCAGTCGACGACGGGCATCGATCCCGAGGCCAATGCGCGCTCGTTGGCAAGCGCGGTCGAAGAGGCGGCCGCGGGCGGTGCGGAAATGCTCTTCACACCGGAAATGTCGGGCCTCCTCGACCGCGATTCAGTGCGTGCCGCAAAGGTTCTTCATGCGCAGGAGGAGGATCGTGTACTCGCGGCGCTTCGCGAAGCGGCTGCGGAGCATCGCATCTGGCTCCACGTGGGTTCGCTCGCGGTGCTCGTCAACGACGGCAAGGTCGCCAACCGCGGGTTCGTCATCGACCGCGAAGGTCAGGTCCGCGCGACCTACGACAAGATCCACCTGTTCGACGTCGACCTTCCGACCGGTGAAAGCTGGCGGGAATCCAATGTTTATTCAGCCGGCACCGGGGTAGCCCTGGTCAACGGGACTCCAGTCGGCAAGTTGGGGCTCACCATCTGTTACGACTTGCGCTTCCCCGGGCTGTTCGCACGGCTTGCCGAGTCCGACGCGGACGTGATCGCAGTCCCCGCGGCATTCACGGTCCCCACCGGAAAAGCGCACTGGCATGTACTGCTTCGCGCCCGAGCCATCGAAGCTGGACTCTTCGTAGTCGCGGCTGCCCAGGTTGGGCACCACGAAGATGGCCGGAACACCTTCGGCCACAGCCTCGTCGTCGACCCCTGGGGCGAAATCTTGCTCGACATGGGCGACGATAGGGGCGTTGGCTTTGCGGACATCGACTTGAAGCGTATCTCCGACGTTCGCTCGCGCATACCGGCACTTAACCACCGCCGTCCTATCCCGGATGCGGTGACCTTATGATCGTCTTCGACCTCCAGTGCCGCGACGAATGCGGGGCCTTCGAGGCGTGGTTCGGCTCAAACGCTGAATATGAGGAGCAGCATTCCGCGGGCTTGGTGCAGTGCCCAGTCTGCCAGTCCACGGACGTGCGCAAAGCGCCAATGGCACCGAGCGTGCCGAAGAAGTCAGGGGACGGCGCGATCGCCAAGCTGGCTGCGCTACAAGGGGAGCTTCTGAAGAATTCGCGATGGGTCGGCGATGAATTCACCGAAACTGCGAGGGCAATGCACCTGGGTGAAATCGAGCAGCAGCAGGTCCACGGCAATGCCACCCTTGAGCAGGCCAAGTCGCTCGCTGAAGATGGCGTACCGGTCGCTCCCCTTCCGCTGCCGGTTACGCCGCCCAGCCAGGTCAATTGATTGCCAGTCAATTGATTGGTTGTGCCGCTGCCCCTATTCACACAGGCGCGCGACCCCGTAGCTCAGCAGGATAGAGCATCAGATTCCTAATCTGAGGGCCACAGGTTCGAATCCTGTCGGGGTCGCCAGCTTGGACGAGGGGCGCGGCATGGCGACACACCAACAGGACGAGCAGCGGCAGGGTTTGGCAGACCGCATGTTTCTTGAACATCCGCGCTCACTCGGAATGAGCTGGGCTGGTCATGGTGTGGGGGCCATCGCAATTGGTGCGCGCCTGGTCGGCGCCGGCCTCGCCTGTATCGTTCACGCCGCCGTGCCGGGCTTCTTCACGCAGACCGCCGGAAAGACTGTCACGCACATGTACGACCACATGAACAAGCGCAAAGCTGGCGCGGCGAACCCGGAGGCCTGGCCTGACTACGAGATTTAGCGCTCCGGTCGCGATCGTCGGCGGAGGCGCCTCGGGGACCATCCTCGCAGTCCAGCTGGCGCGTCGTGGCATTCGCTCCTTGCTGATCGACGGGAGCGGGCGTGTCGGCAAGGGCGTCGCTTACTCAACCACCGAGCCGGCACATCTTCTCAACGTACCCGCTGAGCGGATGAGCGCGATCGCGGGCGAACCCGACCATTTCGCGCAGGTTTTCGAGGCGGATGGTGGAGATCGGCGGGGTTTCGCTCAACGGCGGTTCTTCGCGCGTTATCTCCGAAGCATTCTCGACGAGGCCGTCGCGAGCAGTTGCGTCGAGATCATTGATGGGACCGCGGTGTCAGGCGCGCGGCTCGATGGAAGCTGGCGTATTGGCTTCGACGACGGTTCGTGGGCCGAAGCGCAAGCGATGGTCCTCGCCGCCGGCAACCAGGAGCCTGCGCCGCTCGCGGCCTTTGCGAACATTGGGAAGCGCTTCATTACGAATCCCTGGGGCAAGGATGCTGGCGCCGCCGTCAAGGACCTCGCGATCACGGGGGAAGCCGCGCTGATCGTTGGTACCGGACTCACCATGGTCGACCTTGTGCTGTCGCTCAATGCCGCCGGACATCGAGGCAAGATCATCGCCTTGTCGCGGCGGGGGCTCGTCCCGCGTTCGCATGCCGAGGTAGATCTGGCGCCGGTCGACCTGGCTGAGGTTCCCAAGGGTACAGTGCGCGGTCTGGCGCGCTGGCTCCGGCGGCGAAGCGCCGAGGTGGGATGGCGGTCGGCCGTCGACAGCCTCCGTCCGCATAGCCACCCGTTGTGGCAAAGCCTCGACTTGGAGCAGCAGCGCCGATTCCTCAGGCACGCGCGGCCGTATTGGGACGTCCATCGTCACCGCATTGCGCCGGAGGTCGGGGCCGCCATCGCGCGCAGTATCGGCGACGCCCGGCTCGAGGTTGTCGCCGGGCGGGTCGTTTCGGCGCGCAAAGCGGCCGAGGGGATTGAGGTAGTCTTCAGGCGCCGTCACGCCCGAGCCGACCATTCGATGATCGTTGGCTATGCTTTCAACTGTACGGGGCCGCTTCACGCAATGGCTAGCTCGAAGGACTCGATGCTGCGCAGCCTGCTCGACGCTGGTGAGGTGAAGCCGGACCATCTCAACATCGGCGTCGAAGTTGATGGAACCTGCCGGGCGGGTGAGCATCTATGGGCGATGGGGCCGCTCACAAAGGGCCGCTATTGGGAAATTATCGCGGTACCCGATATCCGCGAGCAGGCTGCGGCGGTGGCCGACGATATCAAGCGGGAGCTTGGCGAATGAGTGATTTCGATGAACTCGAGGACGGCGACCTGGTCGAATCTGCACCGGAATGCGAAGTTCCGGGCGACGTCGCTGAAGCCATCCGGACATTGATCCGTTGGGCGGGCGACGATCCCGACCGTGAAGGACTTCTCGATACACCACGGCGCGTCGCCAAGGCGTGGCGGGAATATGCGCGCGGCTATGCCGAAGATCCCGCGGTCCACCTCAGCCGCACATTCGAGGAAGTCGGCGGCTATGACGAGATCGTGCTTCTGAAGGACATTCCGTTCCAGTCGCATTGCGAGCATCACATGGCGCCGATCATCGGCAAGGCATCGATTGCCTATCTGCCGCGCGACAAGGTGGTGGGCATCAGCAAGCTCGCGCGGGTGCTCCACGGTTTCGCCCGGCGTTTGCAGGTTCAGGAGCGGCTGACGGCGCAAGTCGCGGACGCCATCTGGCAACACCTTCAACCGAAGGGCGTCGCGGTAGTGATCGAAGCCAGCCACGCCTGCATGACCGCCCGCGGTGTCTCGACGCCAGGGGTAATGATGACCACCAGCCGAATGATGGGCACGTTCCGCGAGGACGAACGGAGCCGGCGCGAGGTTCTCGCGCTGATGGGCTACTAACTAACGATAGGCGGGGCGATCCCGCTGGCCTGTGGATCGCCCCGCACCCACCCCCTATGCTTAGCTGTGGGAGGTTTCCATCCCGTGCTTCAGGCTGCTCATCTGGTCGTGCCCTTCGCGCACGGACTGATAGCAGCTCTGCACGACTGACCGGCTTTCGCCGCTGAGGTCGCCGTCATTTAGCGCGGCTTCGAACTTGCCCTTCAGATAGTCTTCGCCGCGCTCGACCTCATTGATGATCGCTTTTTCATCGCGGCCCGTGACCGCGGCCTTCAGATCCTCGAAGCGCTGGTGAGCCTTGCCCATGAAAGAGCCGTCGTCCTCAGGATTGCCGCCAAGCCGGCGAACTTCGGCGCGAAGGTTTTCGACGACTTCCTGCCGCTCATTCGCGCGCTGCCTGAAGATTTCACGGAAGCGCTCATTGTCGATGTTCTGGGCGCTGTCCTCATAGCCGTTAATGCTGTCGATCGTGGTCGCGATCAGGGTATTGAGGGTGCTGATTTCACTGGAATGCTCGCTCATTATCTTCTCCGGTTGCTGGGGATTGGTTCGGGTGAACAACGCTCGAACTTGCGGGCCGATGCGATCGTTTGTCCGAAAAATGGCGCTCGCCGCGAATTGCTGTCAGTTTGCCCCGGCGTTGATCTCAAGGGGGTGAGTCGATGGCACTGACGCGCAGAGCGCTACTCGAACATGTTGGAAGGGTGGGCGGCGTCGGCGCCGCTTATCTCGCAATGGAAGCGCTGGGGTTGGCGATCCCGACGCCGGCCGGGGCCGAGAATTTCCGTCTGCCGTCGGCGAGCGGCAAGGGCCGCTCCGTGGTCATTCTGGGTGCGGGTATCGCCGGGCTGATTTCGGCATATGAGCTGACCCGCGCCGGTTACCGGGTCACAGTGCTCGAGGCACGAGACCGGATTGGCGGCCGCGCCTGGAGCATTCGTAACGGCGACCGCATCGTTCAGCACGGTCGTCCGGATCAGATCGCGACATTCTCTCCCGGCCTGTACTTCAACGCCGGGCCTGCGCGGATTCCGAGTTCGCACCGCGTCATCTTGGGCTACGCGCGAAAGTTCGGCGTCGGCCTCGAGACTTTCGTCAACGTCAACCGGAATGCCGGCTGGGATTTCGGCGGGAAGGTCAATCCGGAGCGTCGAATGGTCGAAGACATGCGCGGCCAGCTCGCCGAGCTTCTCGCCAAAGCGATCGACCAGCACGCACTCGATGCGCAGATTTCCAAGGACGAGTTAGCGGCAGTCCGCCAGTTCCTCGTTCCCTACGCTTCGCTCGATCCGAAGGGCAAATATGTGCCGACAGGATCGTCGGGCTTCGCCGTTGAGGGCGGAGGCTACGCGCAAGCGCCGGTTCCCTTGCCGCCGCTCGGTTTCAGGGAGCTGGCGCCATCGCCCGCAGTGACCCTGCCGTACATCTTCGAGCATATCTGGGACATGCAATCGACCATACTCCAGCCGGTCGGCGGCATGGATCGCATCGCCCATGCGATTTACGAGCAAGTGAAGCCCCTGGTGCGGATGCGTTCGCCGGTGACGGCGATCCGCCGCTCAGGCAATCGGGTCCGGATCGAGCACGGCCCTGGCACGCAGATGACGGAAGCCGATTATTGCGTCTGCACGCTTGGTTCGAATTTGCTCGAGAAGTTACCCAATGACTTCTCGCCCGAAAAGAAGGCAGCGCTCAGGGGCGTTCCCTACTTGCCAAGCGTAAAGGTAGGCTTCGAAGCGCCACGATTCTGGGAGACTGATGACAATATCTTCGGTGGCCTCGCGTGGACCGACCGTGCAAACGAGAACGTAATTTATCCCTCCCATGGCTATGGATCGGCCAGAGGCGTGCTGGTGGGGGCGTACGTCGCGGGGTGGACCAACCAGGACAACCCGCAGAAGTTTGCCGGGTATAGTAACGAGGAACGGTTGAGGATCAGCCGCGAGTCCGTCGAGGCGTTGCACCCTGGCCGGTCGAAGCTGTTGAGCAAGGGCGTCAGCGTGGGCTGGGGACTAGTCCCTTATTCCGAGGGCGTCGGGGCACTATGGCCGGATGATGGCAATCCAGGCGCGGGGCGCGGGAGGGCCTACGCCGAACTATTGAAGCCCGAGGGGCCGATCGTCTTCGCCGGTGAACATTTGAGCTACCAGGGGCTGTGGCAGGAGGGCGCCGCGCGTTCGGCGCATGAGGCGTTGAAGCTCGTAGCCGCGATGACGAAAGATAAAGCGCCTAGTCAAAACTTGGGCTAGCGAGATGCGCTTGCAGAAACGTTATTAGAGCGGCTGGCGCACGGTCGTGTCCGGCAATAGAAGACGTTCACACTTCAAGAGGGAAATGCGCATGCGCCTCGCCAAACTCCTCGCCGTCTCGCTCATTCTGGCTTCGTCCGTGGTTGCGAAACCCGCTCCTTCGCCGATCGCCGCTGCTGTCGGCGACACGGGAAGCCGCGGCGCCGATAACGTCAAGCTCGATGACGGCCGCAAACCGACGCAGGTCCTGACCTTCCTCAAGCTGAGATCGGGCCAGCATGTCCTCGATCTGTTCGGCGCCAATGCCTATTGGGCGGGCATCGCGTCTCCTGTTGTCGGGCCGAAGGGACACGTCACGGTCTGGATGCCGACGCAATTCTACAACGACAAGAGGAAGCAGGCGTTCGAGGCCTTCGAGGCCTCACATCCCAATGTCTCGATCGTCACGTCACCTTTCGAAGCGCCCGACCTGCCGAAGAATTATGCCGACTGGGTGATCCTGAACGACAATTATCACGACACCTACTGGCAGAACGACAAGTACAAGATCCCGCAGATGGATCCGAACGCTTTTCTGAAGGCGGTCTATGCCTCGATGAAACCGGGCGGGACGATTGGCGTGATCGACCATATCGCTACTGCCAACGACGACGCTCGAGCGACGGTGGAGAAGTACCACCGGATCGATCCGAATGTCGTGAAGGCTGACTTCAAGCGCGCGGGCTTTGTGTTCGTCGGCAGCAGCGATCTGCTGCGCAATCCCGCCGACACGCACGATGTCGAGGTCCATGATCCCAAGATAGCGGGCAAGACCGACCGCTTCATCTTCCTGTTCAAGAAGCCGCGTTGACCGCTTCCGAAAGTAAGGCCGAGAAGCGGGGAAGCAACTTCCGCGCTTATTATGCTCTTGCCGCGCTTGTCGTCGGGCTGATCGCCGGCATGATGGCCGGCGATCTGGCGCAGGGGGCACGCGACAATGCGCTCGGCGTGGCATCGTTCGTGGGCACCTTATGGTTGAACGCGCTCAAGATGACGGTCATCCCGCTGGTCGTAGCGCTGCTCGTCGTCGGAATCGCCAAGAGCGCCGAAGCCGCCCAGGCCGGGCGCATCGCCGGCCGGTCGGTCTTGTGGATCGTGATCATCTGCACGGCTTCCTCAGTGTTCGGGGCGGTTGCGGTCGTCGGGCTGACCGAGGCGTTTCCGCTCGCGCGTGGAACAGCGGCATTGCTCCAGCAAGCGCTTTCGCACGTCGAGCAGCAAACGTCGGGGCCGCTCCCCGGTGCGGCTGAGTTCTTCAAGGGCATTGTCCCTCCCAATGCCATCGCGGCGGCAAGCAACGGAGACATCCTGCCGCTGACAGTGTTCTCCGTTGTCTTCGCGCTGGCCCTGACCCGGATCGCAGCCGCGGGGCGCAAGGCCGTCGTCGATTTCTTCGATGCAATCGCCGAAGCGCTGCTGGTCGTGATCGTCTGGGTGCTGGCGATCGCGCCGCTCGGTGTGTTCGCTTTGGCCTTCACGGTGGGCTCCGCCGCCGGCGGCGCAGCGTTCGCGGGGCTCGGCCATTACGTCGTGATAATCTCAGTGATCGGGATATTGGTGACGATCGCGGCCTATCCGTTGGCGGCGATTGCCGGGGACGTTCGCATGGGCCCGTTCACACGGGGACTGATCGCGCCGCAGGCCGTCGCGATCTCCACCCGCTCCTCGCTCGCATCGCTTCCGGCTATGCTCGACGCCTCGCGCGGGATGGGCATCCGCGAGGAGGTCAGCGACGTAACCCTGCCGATCGCCGTCGCGTTATTCCGGGCGACTGGTCCGGCAATGAATACCGCGGTCGCCTTCTACGTCGCGCACTGGCTGGGCCTCCAACCGAGTTTGGCGCAGATGATCGCGGCTACGGCTGTCGGTGCAGTGATGAGCTACGGGGCGGTCAGCCTGCCTGGCGAAGTTAGCTACATCAGCTCGATCGCCCCGATCGCCTTGGCGCTCGGAGTGCCTATTGCGCCGCTCGGACTGCTTGTGGCGGTGGAGATGGTGCCGGACATTTTCCGCACCGTCGGTAACGTCACGCACGATGTTGCGCTGGCCAGCATCGTCGACCGCGGGCCTTCGCGGGCCCAAAGCTGAACCCCAGATTACAAGTCGCCCCGAAGCTGAACGCCAGTTGACCACCGTTCGTCGATTCAGCACCTGACGAACGGCCTTCGTCGGGCCGCCGACAAGTCGCAGTCCGGTCATCGACCGACAAGCGACCCCGTAACGACCAAGGCGCATATGACTCCTGCGACGCGGGGCAAACCCCTCATTCCCCAGCCGCCCCGCGTCGCAAAAAGGGAGAAGTACGATGTTGAAGACCCTTCCCGCGCTGGCCGCGCTCGCAGTGGCCTCGGCGCTTGTCGTTCCCACCGTCAGCAGTGCGGCGGAGAAGAGCTCGGTCCGTGTGTCCTATGCGGACCTCAACCTGACGACCGGGACCGGCCGCGAGAAGTTGCAGCACCGCGTAGCCTTTGCGGCCCGGCTGGTCTGCGACACCGCTTCGCCGCTCGACCTCAAGTTCCAGCGCGAAGTTGACGGGTGCCGGAGCGCCGCCATCGCGGCGGCCCAGCCCGCGGTTGCTGCGGCTATCGGCAATGCCCGTCACCCGAGCGTCGAAGTTCTTGATGGTGCAGCCCTGATCGTCGGCTCCCGGTGACCGTCAGCGCTCGACCGCCGCGCGTCCACTTCCCCGGATGCGCGGCGGCTTTTTTTCTGATCAGCGTCCGGCGATTGCCCGGACTCGGTCTGAATAAAGCCGGCCGACCGGCTGTTCAGTCCCGTCGGCGAGCCGCGCGATCCACCGCCCCGACGGGTTGCGAGTGAAGCCGGTGATGAAGTCCTTGCGGACAATCGCGGAGCGGTGAAGCCGGACGAATAGCTCCGGATCCAGGCCCTCTTCGAGCGCCGCCATCGAATGGTGGATTAGCCAACTGCGGCGGCCGACATGCAGCCGCATATAGTCACGCTCGGCCGAAACGCGGTCGACGTCGCGCGCGGCGATCCTCACCAGTCCCGATAGGTCCGACGCCCAGAATTCCTCCAACCATTGCGAGGCCTTGCCTGGCGCCGGCTGGGCACTGCGCTGCTGAAGGTAGGCGCGGGCGCGATCGAGCGCGCGCTGGAGCCGGTTCGGATCCACCGGCTTCATCAGATAATCGACGGCCTCGACCTCGAACGCGGCGACCGCGAACTGGTCGAACGCGGTCACGAAGACGACAGCCGGCGAGGGGTGCTGCGCGGCAAGCGCCCGCGCGACACCGATGCCGTCCAGCCCAGGCATGGCGATGTCGAGCAGCAGTAGATCGGGGTGCAGTGCGCCGGTGAGGTTGATTGCACTGTCGCCGTCGCTGGCAGTGCCGACCAGCTGTGCCCCATCGGCGCGCGCCAGCAGCAGCTGGAGCCGCTCGGCAGCCAGCGGTTCGTCATCTGCAATCAATACGCGCAGCGGGTCAGCTTCAGCCATTCGTCTCCACCGGCATTGTCAGCGCGACCTTGTACCCGCCGCTGCTCATTGGGCCATAGCGGCAACTTGCTCGGACGCCCCAGCGCGCCTCCAAGCGCTGGCAGACGTTGGCGAGGCCGAGGCCGGTTCCTTCGTGCGTTGCGGCCGGAAGCTCGTCCTTGCCGCCATGCTTCAGGCGGTTGCTGATCTCGAGCACCATTCTGTGGTTGTCGAGGTGGCGCGCCTCGATCCGGATAGCTACGGCCTTCCGGCTCTTCGAAACGCCATATTTGATCGCATTTTCGACGATCGGCTGCAGGATAAGCGCCGGCATCCTGGCCTGCTCAAGCTCGGACGGAACATCGATCTCCACTGTGAGCCGATCGGGGAACCTTGCCATCTCGATGTCGAGATACAGTCGCTGAAGATCGATCTCTTCGGCAAGACTGACATCCGCGCTCGGGTCGAGTGAAAGACTGGTTCGGAAGAAGGTCGAGAGCGCGAGCAGCATATTTTCGGCGCGGTCGGTCCGGCCGGTCATTACCAGCGACGATAGCGAATTCAGCGTGTTGAACAGGAAGTGCGGATTGACCTGGTAGCGGAGCGCGCGGACCTGGGCCGCCTGCGCGGCACTCTCGGCATCGGCCAGACGGCGTTGAGCGCCGAGGGCCGCGGACTGCGCCTGGTAGGCGATGTAGAACGCGCACCAGCCGATGTAGAAAAACAGCCAGGTCATCGCTCCGTCGAGCGTGTAGCGGATGAGCTTGTTGGTCCCGAGTTCGCTGACCCTGGGCATGGTTAGAACGAGCGGTTCCTGGGACGTGCGCTCAATCCGGATCTGGTTGCCCTGCTCGACGACGGTAAATCCTTCGCGAGCCTGAAAGCGGAACTCCTCCGTGCTCTCGTGCATCCAGTCTTCGAGGGCAACGATTGCGCCCCCCATGATAAGTGCACCGACAGTGGCACTGATCGCGGCGACGGTGACCTTGCGCCGAATGGGAGCGTTCGGCCCGACAGCGCCGATTGCCAAATACATGAATATCGTGATGACCAGCCCCACGCCGAGATAGAGCAGCTTGTTCCTGACCATCGTAAAGGGATCGGCCGTCAAGAAAGCTCTGACGACAATCGTCAGGCCGTAGAACAGCCAGAAGCCGAGGATGGACTTCACTGCGAACGGCCAATCGGCATAGCGCGTCCTGGCCATCGGGTGGGGCATCATGAGCATTGGCACCGTCATGTCCCAAAACTCTCCTCGCGAATACCGCCGCTTGCCCGTTGGCAGAAACACTGCCGCGTTCGGTCGAAACCCCGGGCGTCACGGAACGTCAACGCGATTCCGCTCGTTTCCGGCCTGCAATGTTATACCGATGGAGACCGAGATCGTGAATGCCGACAAGGACGCTGACCGGGCCCCTCCGCCGCCGGTGATCTCCGCGCCGCCCGAGCGCGAACTGGAGCGTAAGCTCAAGCTGAATCCGGGTGACGAGGATGCAAAGGCCGACGTCGGAAGCGATGAATCCATGGATGCGTCGGATCCACCAGCCGCTGCGCAGCCCGGAAGCCATGACGATCCCGCCCCATCGTCAGGATTCCCAGAGTAGCCGGACGCGAAAGATACGCTCGCGTCACAATAACAGCACGCCGTTGCAAATATTCAACAATCCACAGTTTTCCCGCGCTGAGTCAATTTCTTACCTAGACGCAGTGACTCCCCTCTGATTCAATCTGAATGGGGGGTGGGACTGTGGTTAAGTTTCTCGAAACCAATACCGCCGCATGATCCCGCCTGTGGAACGGGAGTCGGAGTCATGATTACGCGGACCAGCCAGCCGGCAAGCGGCGCGATGCTGATCTCGGAAATGAAGGAGTTCGCAAGCTTCGCGAAAGCGACGCAGCGCTATATCCGCAGATCCCTCGACGTGGCCTATGGCCGCCGCGATCCGATCGAGTGTTGGGCCCGCGACGAAGGCGAAGCCGCCTCAATCCGCGCCCAAGCCCGGCTCTACAAGCAGCTGGACCATCTTCGCCTCCAGGTTCCGGACGACAGCGGCCTCGACATGATCGAGCCGTTCGTCGGCATGCTGATCACGCTCTCCGCCTTCGACCTCGGCCAGGACCGCCTGCCGAACTTCGCCGCTTACCGCTTTCTCTACGAGCGGTTGATCGGCGCGTCGTCGCGTCCGTGGCTGCCGAGCGCCTTCTGCGCCGCTGCAGCCCTGCCGCACCTTCACCCGGATCGTCGCCGGGTCCTGCTCCAGTCGATCAGCGAAAGCGCTGCGACCGCGCCGGGCTGGTCGAGCCGCGAGCCAGTGTTCTGGCCCGAGTGGGTCGAGAAGGTCGAGCAGCAGGCCGCCTAAGCTTCGGCGTTCTCCGGCGCCTTCACCGACGGAAAGATCTTCGCCAGCTGCCTGAGGCTGTCCTCGGCATTCCTGTGGTGCACGAAGATCACGCCGGCTTCCTCATAGGCGGCGCGGTGCTTTTCGCGATCGTCCACCAGCACATCGCCCGGATGCATATGCTTGTGCTTGTCGCGAGCCATGCAGGTGATGATCGGCACGCCGGGGAAATGCTCGGCCGCCCATTCGACTTTCTGCGGCGCGGCCCAGCTGCCGACCGGCAGGCCGGTTAGGATGGTCGGCTTCAGATGCTCGACCGCACGGAACAGCAGCTGAGCGTCGGGCATCTGAGGTAGCGAGCCGTAGAAGTTCCTGGCCTTTGCGAGCCGCTTCCAGAAGATTCCGCGGCCGTGTTTGGCGATGAAGGCCTTGGGCTTCATGCCGAGCAGGCGCTGCACACCGTGGTCGAAGTCGGCGAGCACGCCGTCTGCATCGAGGAAGAGCCGAGGCTCCGGCATCAGAAGCGCGCCGGTTCGAGGGTCACATCGACAGGCGAGGGCAGGGGCTGCCATCCCTTGTCACGAAGCACGTCATTACTCTCGCGCGCCTTCCGGCCCGGCCCCAGCGACCAGGTGATGTGGTAGGTCGAGCCGTCGGGCCGGTCGGTGGTGCCATCGAGCGCCACCACCAGGCATTCGAGGCTCTGGCCGTCGTCGGCGCGGCCGACGATCCGCGATTCCGGCTTGCGCGGGAGCGGGGTCCGCGGTGTCGCGCCGGTGCGCAGGGTCACATGGTCGGCGATGACATTCTCATACTTTGGCGGGAAGCGTCCGAGCAGAGACTCGCGTTCATCGCGGGGAAGCTTCCAGCCGGTGACGGTTCCGAGCTTGGCCATCAACCTCCAACGCCGAGCCGCTCGACGAGGTCCCGCGCAAAGTCGATGAGCGTGTCGTCGCGCGCGCCCATGATCAGGATGCGGTCGCCGGGCCGTGCCTCGGCCAGCAATGCATCGCCGATGGCCGCGCGGTCGGCGATATGCTCGGCTTGCTTCCCGCGCTCGCGCACCTGCCTGGCTAGCCAGTCGGAACCGCGCACTTTATCCACAGTGCCGCCCTGATAGACCGGATCGGGCAAATAGAGCCGGTCGTCGGACGCCATTCCCTCCGCAATGCTCTCTGCGAGCGGCTCGCCCATCTTGATCAGCGGACCATAGCCGTGCGGTTGGAACATGATCAGCAGCCTTCCCGGCTGGGCGCGCAGCGTCGCGAGGGTCGCCGCGATCTTGTCGGGGTTGTGTGCGAAGTCGTCGATCACCGTTACGCCACCGGCCTCGCCCACCGTTTCCAGCCGGCGCTTCAAGCCTTCGAAGCGTGCCATGGCGGTAACCGCATCCTCCATCCGGACCCCGAGCGATCGCGTGGCGGCGATCGCGGCAAGGGCGTTCGATGCGTTGTGACGCCCGGGGACCGCGAGGCGCACTTCGTGCTGCTCGCCGTCGGCGTGAAGTGCAAAGGTCACGCCGTCCGGCAGGAGCTGGAGGTCCTTGCCCATTAACGCTGCGCCCGGGCTGTCGAAGCCATAGCCGATCAGCTTCTCCGGTACCGCCTCGGCAAGGGCCCGCGTTTCCGGATCGTCGAGGTTGAGGACGGCCCTGCGCGCCTGCAGCAGGAAGCCGGCGAACAGTCGCCGCAGCTCGTCCATTTCCTTGTGGTCGAGGCTGATGTTGGTCAGCACCGCGATCTCCGGGTGATAGAGCGAGATCGAGCCGTCGCTCTCGTCGACCTCGCTGACGAACAGCTCGGGATCGCCGACCAGCGCGCTTGCGAAGGGAGCGGAGGGGGTCACGAAGTTCTTCATGACGGCGCCGTTCATCACGGTTGGCTGACGGTGGCAGGCTTGCAAGATCCAGCCGATCATGCCGGTGACGGTCGACTTGCCGCTGGTCCCGCCGACCGCGACGCTGCGCTGCGCGTCGTTCAGCAGTTGCGCGAGGAACTGCGGTCGCGTGAGGTGCGTGAGGCCAAGCTCGTGCGCGCGGACTACGTCGGGCACCGTCGGCTCGACCGCGGCGGAGGTAACTAACGTCATCCCCGCCTGAAGGCCCGACCCGTCCTGCGGAAACAGCTGGATGCCGAGCGACCGGAGATAGTCGAACTTGTGCGGCGTCCGGCCTGCATCGAGCGAGCGGTCGGACCCGGCGACCCTGGCCCCGCCGGCGCGGACGATGGACGCGAGCGGGAGCATTCCGCTGCCGCCGATGCCGCTGAAAAAAACTGGAGAATCGATCATTGGCGCGGCCCTATTGGGTGCGGCGCGAATAAGCCAGCGGGCAGGCGGAACGGCCTTAACTTCACTAATGTCACGAGGTCCGGCGCCATTTTGTGCGAACTTAAGGAAGATCCGGGTCGCGAGGTGACTGGACCGGATCGGAGTAGCGCCATGCGCCCGAGCCAAGCACGTCAAATCCTATTAGGAAAGCGGGATTGCTTCGACCCGCGGGGCCAATTTTAGATCCATTCCGGACATTAGCGTCACACGAGCTGCCGGAATGCGTGGCTAAAGGTGTAAGCGAATTCGCGCCACACTGAGCTACCCCACAACGACAGCGTGATCGCCTGAGCGAAAAACAGAACGCCCATTGCACGCACGGTCGCGGGGTGGAGCCGACCTCGGAGGGTTACGAGATCGAAGGTAAGCAAGGGAGCGAGAAGGGCAGCATCGAGGAATGCCAGGATCGCCCAACTACCCGCTGGGGTGTCGGTCATGGGAAGCCAGACGTAGCGCTGGACTGCCGCCCCGAGCGAAAGGAAGAACGCGAAGAGCATCAGGCGCTTGTGCCACATTGGCCGGCGTCGCTCGCGGTATGCCCACGCGAGGAAGATGGCGAAAGTCAGATAAGTGTAAGGTCCGGCGAGGAACTCGTCATACGGCGCAAGTTGGTCGGGAAGTGGGTGAATTAGCATCGCTCGCCATTCGACGAAAATCATCGAGGCGCACGCGAGCCAACCAATAGCGAATGCAATGCGACCCGCGCGCTGGTGCTGGACGATTTTGCCTTTCATCCCGAGAAAGACTTGAACGGCGAACGCCAAGACCCAGGCCGCCATAATGGCCGCGTGGACATGCACGACGGGCGCAATGGGGAAGGCGCCCTGAGCGTAGCTGACGAATTCGGGGACAAAAGCCAGCGACAACATGGCAATCGCCAGCGCCACCATGAACACGAAGAAGAAGCTGAGGGGCCGACGACGTCGCCTTCCGTTGGGTAAGCCTGCCGCAAGTTCCGCGGTTGCCATATCAACCAGCTAACACATCGCCGGCCGAATGGCAGCTTTCCACCCATTGGAGACAAAGAGTGCCCTTTGCTTATAAGATGAACGACCAACATCCTTCGCAGGCACTCAATGCGCTCCATGCAGATTCAGCGACTTGCGATAGCAGCGGTGATGAGCGCCACGATCTCCGTCGGTGCGACCGGAAGTGTCGCTGCCAGATCCGATGCTCCGAAGCGTTTTCGTGATTGCCGCGACTGCCCGGAGATGGTCGCCATTCCGGCCAGCGCATTCGTCATGGGAGCGCCGAGCTCAGAGGGCGGCTGGGCTGCGGATCTCGAGGGACCGGTGCATAAGGTCCGAGTCCGCGGATTTGCTGCCGGCCGATTCGATGTCACCCGCGACGAATATGCCGCGTTCGTTCGAGCGACGAAGCGTCCGACGGTCAAAGGCTGCGTCTTCACGGGCCGTCCCGGTCCAACGCTCGACCCGCAAGGGAGCTGGTCTTCGCTAGGGTTCAAGCAGACGGGTCGCGATCCCGTTGTCTGCATCTCATGGTTTGACGCGAGCGACTATGTCCGGTGGCTCTCGAAACGAACAGGCAAGCATTATCGCCTGCTCAGCGAAGCGGAATGGGAATATGCCGCGCGCGCCGGGACGACGACGTCCTATTATTGGGGCCAGAACATCGACCGGGCTCACGTCAATTACGGGCAGGAAAAGGGCTGGGGAAAGGGCGTCGCCAAGGGCGATGATCACTGGCTCTATACGTCCCCGGCAGGGTCCTTTCCGCCGAACCGCTTCGGGCTCTACGACATGAGTGGTAACGTCCTGCAGTTCGTCGAGGATTGCCTGGCATTGTCGTACCGAGACGTTCCTGCGGACGGGTCGGCTTATGAGGCCAACGCGCCGCTGCGGGCCACGGGCGATCTGGCGGACCTGAATGGCAAAATGTCCTGCACTTTCCGCATGGCGCGTGGCGGCGATTGGGGCGATCCTCCAGAAGCGGTCAGGTCAGCTGCCCGCAACTTTGCTCCCGATCCCTCGCTCACCCTCGAAGCCTACCGATCCGGCGGCGTCGGATTCCGGGTGGCGCGCGACCTCGCACGATAATTTCCGTCAGCGTTCCACCCAAAGCCGCTGTTGCCTACGGCTTGCAC
>JADMIO010812864.1_pt1 | contig 45749 bp, 69 predicted proteins | sample 8958161 | NCBI WGS metagenome assembly JADMIO01 (sample SAMN16585339, study PRJNA669376) | soil metagenome | isolation source: Crop rotation soil | place: USA: Cullars Rotation, Alabama | collected 2011
CGCGACAACTTGTCCACGTGGAATTCTAAGCTTAGGATCCCAATGTGCTGGAAAGCCAGTCCCATTCCCGCACAATTGCCGCATTTGTAGCCAGTAACTGGGCCTTACTGCGCCCAAACCAGGCCTGTCCTGGGCCCTTTCCGTAGTCCCCAGGGCCCTAGGGTCAGCTAGCCGCACCTACTGCAAGTGCCTTGAATCCATAGGGCCTGTAGGGGGGAGTCTTCCCCTTTTCTGGGGGCTGGAACACCCACGAGATCCCACTCGTAGGCTAGAGCACAAATACCCCGGCTAATTAGGGCCATCCTTAACCCCGCGCCAGGGGTGCCCTTACCTCTAAAGCCCGGGGTTCCCATCGGACGCGCAGGGCCGTAGCACGATGTTACAATTTCCCCGTTTGACAGAACCAGGACTGCCGGGTAAAATTGCAGAAGTCTGCGAGGGTGGGTTAACACCCAACTCGCTTACGGACGCCCAGACGAACACCAGCCAGGGCCGAGTAAGCCTTGGGGTTGGTTAGTATAGGAGCTGTCGCCTACTTACGGGCCTTGACAGCCAGCCCCCTGGGGGGTAAGATAGTCCTTGTGGTCGCGGCCAGCCTTCCGGCTCGGAGTTGATTCGACCATACGGAGGCTGGGCCTAGCCCGTAAGTCCCCCACCACGGGTCAGTAGCACGGTCCGGGCCTCTGCAACGAGGCCGTCCCTCACGGGGCAAACGGCAGATGGCAGCCCCAACCGCAAGACGGGGACCGGGACGATGCCCGGCATGATCCACGGCTTAGCCAGCGTACAGGCTGTCGCCCGGCTTCGAGGCGACTCAGGAAGTATCGAATTCGCAGTCCTCGTCTAACGGCAGGACGCCTGCCCACCACGCAGGCCATCTGGGTTCAAATCCCAGGGACTGCTCCACTTTAGGCCTCCCACTGGTCCCGCGCTTGTCTGCTAGGCGCGCGGGGGTTGAGGCCGTCCGGTTCCCCCGGACCAGACCCCGAGGAGGGCACTTTGTCTCCACGCTGGCGTTACTACTTCCTTGGTTACCTTATGGCCCTCCCGCAAACGCTGGTGGGCCTTTTCGTCTATGTGGTGTTCTATCACGCACGTAGCTGGAAGTGGAGCCAGGGGGTGCTGACCTGTGTGGCGGACGGCGGGGTCATCTGGGGACACCCCAACGCCCAGACGCAGGGCTGGGTCCAGGTGTTCGATTCAGAGGCAGCCCGTAACGACGCGGCCCTCCGAGTCCACGAGACTTGCCACGTGGTCCAGGCCTTCCTGCTCGGGCCGGTCTACCCGGTCCTGTACGCCCTCACCTTTGCCGTGGCCTACGCGCGTCAGGGGTTCCCCAAGGACTGGCGGCCGGCCTACCGCGAGATCCCCTTCGAGGAGCAGGCGTACGCGCGCCAGGACAAGTTCAAGGCCGCGCCGTATCCGGCCTGGGGTGACTGATGGCGGACAACGACAGGCAGGGGCCGCCCGACGGCTACGGCCTGGGTGTGACCCGCGAGGGCCTGGGCTTCGGGTACCTGTCCAACACCAACCGGGGCGCGGTAACCTTCCAGGTGTCGGCGGCCCTGGTCCTAACCGAAGTCCTCACGATCGCCGGCAGCCACAAGACGATGCACCGGAGTCCGGCAGTCCATTGGACCGAAGACCTTGAGATCGCCGGGTCCACGGTCACGCACGGTACGCCCACCTTCGTGGTGTCCTTGGCCGGGCCGTTTGGGCCTACGTCCCGTGGTAGCAACTTTGACGTGGCCGTAAGCTTTGCGGCCAGCCCCACCGGCCAGACCTCGGCCGTGATCACTTTAATTGTTTCAGGCACCTACCACAACTTGGACGGCACCTTTGCCAACGTGACTGCGGTTGGTTGGGACGGGACTCCGGCAGGCTGGACGATCTCTCAGGACTGGACAGACTTTGGGGACTACTTTGCCAATGGGTACGAGTCCACGATCACCAGGGCCTCGATTGACACCGGGGAGTCTGTAGGCTCCTTTACGGTCAGCATAGAGGGTGGCACCCCTGATGGTCTGGTTGGGTCCACCATCAGTATTGGCCAGGGCGTTGTAACCGCAAGCCACACGGCCTCGGCCACGTCCCCGGCCTCTGGCTTTAACGTTTCGGTTACATGAGGGCACATGCCAGGAATCGCAATTAACGAAACGGCGCCGGGCCGGCTGATCGCCTACTTCACGGCTGTGTCAGACGGAACGAGTGCGGCCCTGGGCACACCCCTACAATCTTCGGACATGGGGTCATTCACGATCAACTACACGTACAACGGCTCGGCCGTCAGTACGTACACGATCACGGCGACCCAGGTTGACTCCACCAACCGTAAGGGGCTGTTCTACCTAAACCTACCGGCGGACCTGGTGGCCTCGGCCAATGGGGCTGCGCACGGCGACAAGGTCTGTGTAGTCGTGGTCAACGCGTCCGGGACCCAGCATATGGTCCGGCGCGAGGTAGAGATCGAGCTGGACGGGCGGTTGGATGTGGCTGTGTCCACGGTCCCTGCCATTCTCCTGGCCACCCCCGTTGATGGGGCCCTCACCTTCAAGTCGGTGATCAACATCATCGCCTCCAGCACGGCGGCCAAGGTTCGTGGCTGGCTGGCCGGAATCCACAAGTACCGGAACCTGTCCGACACGCAAGACGTGATCATCGGCACGGTTACCACGGACGGGCGTACCTCGGTCGCCTTGACCCCACCCTAAGGAGACACCATGGGCGCTCTTTCTGACGCGGCGGCTAATGCCACCCTCAACGCCATCTTTCGTAACGCCTCCTATGCGGTTGCGGCGGTCTACGCCCAGCTACATACGGGGGCCCCGGGCACCAACGGCACGTCAAACGTGTCCTCGGACACCAGCCGCAAGGTCGTGACCTTCGGGGCAGCCAGCTCGGCGGTCAGTACTAGCACCAGTGATATCATCTGGACGTCCCTGTCCCTGTCCGGGACCGAGACCATCAGTTACGTGTCCTTCTGGGATGCGTCTAGCGCGGGCAACTATCTGGGCCAAGACGATCTGCCGGTGACCAAGACCGTGGTTAGTGGCGACGCCTTCCAGATCAACTCAGGCGACGTTACCTGTACGGCCTCTGGCGATCTCAGCTCCACGCTGCTTAACAACGTCCTGGACGCGGTGTTTCACAACAACGCCCTGGCGATTGCGGCCTCCTACACCCAGCTTCACACGGGCGACCCAGGCTCGGCCGGTACGTCCAACGTGGCCACCTCCAACACGCGCGTGGTTAATACGTTCGGGTCCGGGGCGGCTAGCAGGTCCATCGCCAACACGGCGGCCACCACGCTCACCCTTACCGCAAGCGAGACCATTACCTGGATGAGTTTCTGGTCGGCTGTGACCACGGGGACCTTCGTGGGTAAGAAGTCCATTACGTCGGCGGCCGGTGCTTCGGGTGACAAGATCAACATGGCGATCGGGGCCCTGACCGCAGCCATTACCTAAGGGTAGCGTATGGCCGCCACGGTTAGAGCTACGGCCAACGGGACCACGTCAGCGTCCATCACCCCGGCCGTGGGTGACTTGTTCGTTGTGGCCGTGACCTGCCAGGGTAGCAACAACACCTCCCCGTCTGCCCCCACGGACGATAACGGCGGAACGTACACCCTAGTCCTTGCCGAGTTGAAAAACTCCAGTGCGGATACCTTGGCGGTGTTCGTTCGTACGGCCCTCCTGGCCAACACCACGGCGACTCTGGTTACCCCGGCGGTGACCGGCAGCACTGGTACTCGCACGGCTGTGGTTGCCATCTCCGGGACCACGGCTGTTGGCTCTGGTGCCATCGTCCAAAGCGCGGGCCAGGCTAACAAGGCATCCAGCACCACCCCGGCGCCTGTGTTCGGGGGCGCGGCCAATACGGCTAACCTTGTTCTGGGCTTTGTCGGTAACGGTGGCAACCCCGCCACCATGACCCCGCCAACTGGTTGGACCGAGAACTTTGACCTGGGGACATCTGGTAAGGCGGTTGGCCTTGAGGGTGTAGAACATGACAGTGGCTTTACCGGGACCACGGTTACCTGGGGAAGCACCTCAGCCACAGCCTACGCGTCAGTCATTGTCGAGATCCTCAGCTACGCCACGTTCAACGAGACGGTGGCCCTTGCTGTTACCGAGGCCCTGACCATTGCAGCCAGCCACTCGACGGCGGCGCGCGCCGTGGCACTGGGACTAACTGAAACGCTGACGATTGCCAGGTCCTTCTTGACCAGGCAGCGGACGGCGGCCCTGGCATTGTCCGAGACCCTGACGATCGCGGCTAGCCACACCACCCTCAACCGTCCGGCGGCCCTGGCCCTGTCTGAAGTCCTGACGATCGCCGGCTCACGCACCACCCTCAACCGTCCGGTCGCACTGGCGGTAACCGAGGCCCTGGTCGTGGCGGCTTCTCACTGGACTAAGGCGCGGTCGGTGGCCTTTGCTTTGACTGAGGCCGTGACGATCGCCGGGTCCTTTAAGACCTTGCACCGTATTGTGCCCCTTGCCCTGACTGAGCTGCTGACGATCGCGGGCGCCCACACGACCATGCCGCGCCCTGTGGTCCTGGCGTTGTCAGAGGCCCTAACAATCGCCGGGTCGCACAAGACACTACAGCGACCAACCCACCTGGCGCTTACCGAGGCCCTGGCCATTGCTTACTCTGTGGCGTACCGGCCTGGGCCCAAGTCCTCCTGGTACTACACCTGGTATGGGCCTCGTGGCCATGTGTTCACGGACGGGTGGTGGGGTCTTACCCCTGACGGCAGCACCAACAAGGCTGTCGGGCGCCTGGTCTCTGTCCTGATGGTGCCTGCCACTTACTCCTCCTTGCTTGGTGGAGAGACCTACGAGTCTGCCCTGGTGGCGCTCGAAACCCTGTGCTCCAACCTGGGGGACTAATGGCCACGCAGCTTCCGATTATCCTGTATAAGTATGAGTCCCGCGTTTTGTCGGGCCAGATCATCGACCCCACCAACGAGGACACCCCGGTGGACTCCACCACGGTGCACGGTGGCATCACGGCCCTGGAGTGGGAGCTAAAGGCGCGGCCCGGCGCGGCGGACCCTGCCCTGGTCCACAAGGACCTGCTGGGGGACATCGTCTGGGTGGACCAGACCGTCTCCAGCTACCAGATCAACTTCAACCCCGCTGACCTGGCCTCTGTGCCCGCCGGTAACTACTGGCACGATGTCATGGCCTTGTACACGGATGGCACGCGCCTGTACGTATTCAAGCCGTCCGTCGTTCAGGTCCGGGACGTTGTCAACCCGACGGATCCGAGCTAATATGACCGAGACCCTATCATGTAGGGGTTGCCACCACGCGCTGACCTCGGATGCCGGGTGCGCCCTGTGTCTGCCGATCAAGCCGCACCTGGTTGTCTCGGCGGCCGTGGACGAGGACGCTGTGCCCCTGGCCTTAGTTGCCCAGGAGGCCGTGGTCGTTCTGCGCAAGCAGCTCCAGGCGGTCAAGAGCCAGGCCAAGGCCGGCGGGCTTGCTTACGACCCGCTCCTGGCCGCTGAGGCCCGGTCCATTGCCAACACCATCGCCAAGGTCCTAGACTCTGCGCGTAAGGTCGTGCAGGACGGGGCCGAGGCCGTTGAGTCGATGTCCTTCCAAGAGAAAGCGGCCCTGTTCCTTGAGTGGACTGGCTCCCTCCCCGGGGCCTACCGGCGCCGGTTGATTGAATCGCTCATGGGCCAAGGGGCCCAGGCAAAAGAGGAGCCGCCTCATGATAGACCCTCAGTCAATTAAGGACGTCGTCCAGCTTCGGCCCGGGACCCCGGGTGACCTGGCCTTCGTCTACGCCCGCTGGCTGCGCGACCTGCGCCATGCGGACGGCGGGCCCTTGCCGGACGACCTGTGGTTCCCGGCACACCGTGGCCTCATCAACCGTGTCCTGGCCGATCCCAAGGTGGAGCTACACATCCTCCACCCAGTTGACGTCCCTACAGAAATCCTCGGCTTCATCGTGGCCGAGCCGCACGAGGTTCTACATTGGATCTATCTCAAGCCGAAGTTTCGGGGGCGGGGCCTGGCGCTCATGCTCCTGCAAGCCGCCCACGCGGAACACGCCCTGGCCAGTTGGACAACCCCGGACGCAAAGGCAAGGCTCCAGAACCCGCGCCGGCCGCGCCAGTTGCGGCCCCGGTACGCGACGCTTTGACGAGCGTGCGAGTCCCAGGCCTGACCTTTAACGGCCTGCCTGTGGTGCGACTGCGTCTCGACTTCGGCCGTGACCAGGTGATCTTCACGCCCGAGGGCAACCGCCAGGAGCGCGTGGTGGACATCTGGGCGGACCAAGACAAGGCGTCCCAGGTTCGGCCACGGGCCTTCGCCGGTAACGGTGGGTCAGCCCCGGACGTCAACGTTGACGGGGACTACCTGATCCTGCACTGGGACAAGTACGACGTTTACCCGGAGACCTGGTCCCGCGTTCACTTTCCGAACGGCACTGCGGTCTCCTACTACCTGTAAGGGTTCGCCGTGCCGATCAGTCGCGACCACCTCCTAGGGCACCTGTTCGCACAGGTCAAGGCCCGCGCGCAGGAGTCCCTCCCCGGGACCGACCTGGAGAAAGCCGACTTTATCGCCGGCTCGCGCATGCCTGTCCAGACCCTGGTGGCCCGCGACCGCTCGCGCCGTAAGGCCGTCCGGTGTCCCCGCCGCGCCGGGAAGTCCTGGCTGGTCCTGTCCATCGCGATCGAGGAGGGCCTCCGCAAGCCTAACTCGGTCTGGGTGGTGGTGGGTCTAACCCGCCCCTCGGTCCGGCAGATCTTCTGGTCCCTCCTACGTAAACTCAACGTGGACCTGGAGCTTGGGATTACCTTCCTCGAAGTGGAGCTGACGGCGACCCTGGCTAACGGGTCGGTGATCATGTTCCGTGGCGCGGACAACCGGGCCGAGGTTGAGAAGCTACGTGGTGGCCAGTACGACGGCTGCATTGTGGATGAGTGCAAGTCCTTCCACCCGGTGGTCTTCAAGGAGCTGATCGAGGACGTCATCGAGCCCGCGCTTGGTGACCGGCTCGGCACGCTGATCCTGGTCGGGACCCCGGGCGATATCCTGGCGGGCCCCTTCTACGAGGCCACCTGCGAACCGGCGATCCCGTTCAAGGGGGCGGACGGGGTGACCCGCCTGTCCAACCGACTATACGGCACCGAGGGCGACACCGAGGCCCTGTGGTCCCTGCACACCTGGACTCTGGCCGAGAACGTCGAGGTACCTCACCTCTGGACCGAGGCCCTGCGGATCAAGCGGCTGCGCGGCTGGGCGGATGACCACCCAACCTGGCGCCGTGAGTACCTGGGCCACTGGGTGGCCGGGACCCAGCGACTGGTCTACGCGTACATCCCCAGCGTCCACGACTACGACGGGCGCCTCCCGGACGGGCACGACTGGCGGCCGGTCCTGGCCCTGGACATCGGCTTTCACGACAGCGACGCGATCGTGGTCTGGAACTACGCGCCCACGTCGTTTGACGTGTACATGACCTACGCGGAGAAGCGGCCCAAACTCAACATCACGAAGTTGGCCGGGTGGGTCCACGAGGTACGGCACGCGTACTGCGGGGACCAGCCCGAGGTCATGGTGGGCGACTTCGGCGGCCTGGCGACCAAGGTGTTCGAGGAGCTGGCGGTAACGCACGGCCTCCCCTTCGAGCCGGCCGAGAAGAAAGAGAAAAACGACTTCATCAAGATCATGAACGGCGAGTACGACGCTGGCCGCATCCATGTTCTTGCCTGCCCCACCGGCACGGAGTTTAAGGACTCCATCAACGCCGAGCTTCTGACCAACCGCTGGCTGGAAAAGTCCATCGGGACCAAGAAGCCCGTTGAGGACCCCAAGACCCCGAACGACCTGTGCGACGCTCACCTGTACGGGTGGCGCTGGTGTGACCACAGGCGGGCCCAGCCGGCGGACCGGCTCCCCCAGCCCAACAGCACGGAGTGGTGGCTCAAGCGCCAAGCGGACGAATTCGCCAAGGCGGTCAAGGAGCACCTCCGCACGCACAAGGGCCCCACAGACGACAGCGACATGGACCACGACTGGTGGACCGGAGCGGACAGTACCCTATGAGCCCTGACACTTTTCGTACGTACCTGGAGATCGCTAAGGAGCTAGGCGTCCGGGCCTTCAAGGTCGAGGACATGGCCGTGGAGTTTGCCCCACCCGAACCGGACAAGCTGGATGATTTCGGCGAGCCCGTGCTTGACAAGTCAGTGGCCGGCGGCTGGAAGCGACACGCGGACCTTAGTGAGCAGGAATAACCATGACCGAGCGCATCGTTGTAGGGGGCCCCAAGTACGAGGACCCGTCGGACCTGTGGTACGAGATCGAAGTCCCGGACGATCGCGCTAGGGCCCTGTTCGCCACGGTCAAGGCCATCGAGGCCCGGCAGTCCACGATCACCGAGGGTAACCGGCGCCACGCCGAGACGTACGCGTCCTACCTGCCCACCGGGTTCTCCTGGTCGTCCCCCTCCGGCTACAGCCGGCCGGTTGTCCAGGCCACCCGCAACGTGGTCCGGTCCGTCTGTGACACGGCCACGGCTTTGATTGGTAAGAATTTGCCACGCCCGCGCATCGTCACGGACGGGGGCGATTGGGACCTTCAGGCCAAGGCGAACGACCTGGACAAGTTCCTGGTCGGAGTCTACGCGCAGGGGGGCTTTTACGCGGCGGCCCAGGCGGCCTTCCGTGACTGCACCATCTTCGGGACCGGCGCGTACATTCTCCGTGCGGACTCGTCCCCTGAGTGGCACGTCCGGGCCGAGCGCATCTTGATCGATGACCTGGTGGTCGATGAGCAGGAGTGCCCCGAGTCCGAGACCCCGCCCAACTACTACCTGCGCAAGATCATGCCCATCCGTAAGATCCTCAAGATCTTCGGTAAGGGCAAGGACGCCAAGGACACCGAGCGCATCCGCGACGCGATCAAGGCGGCGGCGGGCAAGTCCACGGCCTGGCCCGGCCAGCGGACCGTGCCCAAGGACAGCGGCGTACTGATCGAGGCTTGGCACCTGGACGGTGAGAACGGCTTGCACACCTGGTCCATTGACGGGGCCGAAATCAAGTCCGAGAAGTGGAAGCACCCCTGGGCGCCGATCGTGGTGCTCTACTGGTCACCCCCCATCTCCGGCTTCTACGGTGACGGCGTGTCGTACCGGCAGTACGGGCGCCAGCGCCGCATCAACTACCTGTACCGCTGGATTCAGCGCTGCCAGGACCTGATCGCAGTCCCCCGTGTGTGGGTGGACGCGACGAATGGGCCGCTCAAGATCCAGGTCTCGAACGAGATCGGCGAGATCGTGGGCGTCCGTGGGGCCCCTCCGACCTTCCAGACCCCCCAGGCGGTGGGCCAGGAGATCTACAAGTGGCTTGACCAGCTGGAGTCCGGCGGCTACGAGGACGAGGGCATCAGTCAGATGTCCGCGACCAACCAGCTCCCCCAGGGGATCGAGTCGGCCCCGGCCCAGCGTGAGTACAGCTTCAAGGAGGGCCAGCGGTTCGCGCCGGTCAGCCAGCGCTGGGAGAACGCGGTGGCCAAGGAGACGGCGTCCAAGGCCCTGGCCATGTACAAGGAGCACGCGGGCTCCTCGGACACGTCCCCCTCGGTGAAGTGGTCCAGCCGTAAGCTGGTCCAGATGATCCCCTGGGACGAAGTGGACCTGGACACCGAGCAGTACGAGATCCGGGTCGAGGCGTCCAGTCTGATGGACCTGTCCCCGTCCGGCCGAATGCAGGCGGCCATTGAGCTGTCCCAGACCGGGTGGATCCCGCCCGAGGAAGGGCGCCGGCTGATCGGGCACCCGGATATCGAGCGCACGGACCAGAAGTACAACGCGGCCCTGGAGTACGCGGAGTGGGCCAGTGCCCAGCTCAAGAAGGGCAAGTGGGTTCCGCCGTGCGAGTACGGGGATCTTGAGGAGCAACAGGACACGGTCAAGGCCGACTATCTGCAAGCGGAGATGCGCGGGGCGCCCAACAAGGTTCTCCAGCTCCAGAAGCAGTTTATCAAGGCCTGCGACGTCTTGCTCCACCCGCCCACGGCCGCAATGCCCGGGATGCCCGGAGTGCCCGGCGCGATGCCTGGCCAGGGCGGACTTGGTGGAATGCCGGCTGGTGCTCCAGCGGCTCCGGCTCCGGCTCTCTCGCTCGCTGCGGCTCAGGGCCTCGCTCCAATGCAGGGCGCAGGCATGAGCAGGCAGATGTGAGCGTAGCGAGCGCGTAAGTCTAACAAGCCTAGTATATCTCCCTGGGCCCGTTGCCCCAATTTAACTACTTCCAAAGGACTGTCAAGTGATCTACTCCCCCGGCACGGCCATCGCAGATGACCTTGACGCCAGCACGGCGCCAACTGCCCCAGTTACTAATCCCGAAACGCCCGCTGTCAAGCCCGCCACACCACCCGAACCGAGCCCGCAGGCCAAGGAGCTTTTGGCCGTCATCAACGCGGACCGTGAAGCGCGCGAGCTGGCGGCCAAGCACGCGGCCGAGGCACAGGGGTACAAGGCCAAGTACGAGGAGGCCCAGGCGAAGCTCTCCGAGTACGACAAGGCCAAGGGGAACGCCCTCCTTGATTCCGCCGGCTACATGCGCAAGCAGGGCTATTCGGACAAGGAGATCGCCACGTTCGCGGAGAACCTGATGTACGCGCTGGTGCCCGACCGGGCCCCGCCGGACCACAGGGCGAAGGTGGTCGAGGCCCAGATGCTCCGGGACCGCAAGGAAGCGGAGGAGCGAGAGGCCCGCCGGCCGGCCGAGGAAGCGGCACGTTTGGCGAAGGAACAGGCCGAGTACGGCCAAAAGATCGAAGCCCAGTACACGGCCCAGCTCAAGCAGGCCGTTCCTGGATTCCAGCCTGGGGCCTACGCGGCCTCCCAGGCGTGGTTCGGCACGGACCATGACAAGTATGCGGAGTCGCTGTTCACTACCGCGCGCGAGATGGCAGAGGCGGCCCAGCGCGCCGGGACCAGGTCTGACCTGACCCCGCAGAACGTCGCCAAGGAGCTTGAGGCCCGGATGCTGGAGCGGTTCGCCCGCTTTCAGGCCGCGTCCCAGGCCCAGCCAAAACAGGCCGCAGCGCCTACACCTCCAGCACGCAGCCCGGCTCCTGTGAAGGAACCACCCCCCGTCCAGCCTGACGGAATCATCGCACGCGATAAGAAGGCCCGATACAACGAGGCGGACTTGGTCCGTCGCGCGGTCGCGGCCGGTTTCAAGAACTAAGCGCTTTACCGGCCAATCTAGCCGGCGCGGGCCCTCCGCTCTGACCGCAAGGTCATCGCAGCGGACTCCAGAGCCCCAGCGCATTAGGAGGTAGCCAGTGGCTACTGTTGTTGGAGACGTCCAGTGGGACGCAATGCTCAAGGAGCTGTATCCGTCGGGTCTGCCGATGGATATGATGCTCCGTTCTCACCCCTTCATGTCCCTGGTTCCCAAGGACACGAACGCGACCGGCGAGTACATGGTGATCCCGGTCATCTACGACCTGCCCCCGGGCCGGTCCGCTGACATCGCGACCGTCCTTGGTGCCTCTGGCCCCATCGGTCCGAGCAAGCACACGAAGTTCACGCCGTCGCTGGTCGAGGACTATGCGGCTACGTGGCTCAACATGCTGACCGTCTACAAGACGGCCAACGACCGGGGCTCGTTCGTCGAGGCCCGCAAGATGGAGATCGACGGACTGATCAAGTCCCTCGGCAACTCCCTTGGACACGCGCTGTTCCGTGACGCCACTGGTGTTGCAGGCCGCGTGAAGTCCAACAGCACCACGACCGTTACCCTGTACAACCGCTCTGACGCGAAGTTTTTCGTCATCGGCGCGCAGTACCAGGTTGCGGCCAACAGCTCGGGGTCGCCTGGTGCGCTCCGTGCCTCGGGTGCTGTCCTCAACGTCACGAACGTTGATGAGGACCTGGGTACTGTCACGTTCTCGGCCAACTTCACGAGCATCACGTCGGCGGCTAACGACGACTTCCTCGTGGCGGCTGGGGATCTGAACGAGAAGGTTACCGGCCTCCAGGGCTGGATCCCGCTCGCGACCCCGACCAACACCACGTTCTTTGGTGTTGACCGTACGATCCACCCCACGCGTCTGGCCGGCTCGCGCCTCGATCAGTCCTCGGTTCCGGCTGAGGACACGATCGTGGAGCTTGCGGAGATCATGGCCGAGCGCGGTGCTCGCCCTGACCGCGTGTTCGTCTCCCCCCGCCAGTTCTCGAAGGTGGCCAAGCGCCTCAACGCGAAGGTCGAGTACGAGAATGCCGGTGGACAGGCTGACTACTCGTTCTCCACGGTGAAGATCCACACGTCGGCCGGCGCGCTCGCGCTGACCCCTGACCCGGACTGCCCGGACACCCAGGGCTGGATCCTCTCGATGGACACGTGGCGCCTCAAGCACCTGCTTGACCTGCCCCACATCGTGATGGATGACGGCCTCCGTGCCCTCCGTCGTGGTGGTCTCGACCAGATCGAGATCCGTGCACGCTACTACGCGCAGCTCGTCTGCTACCAGCCGGGCCACAACGGCACGTTTAGCTGCTCGCTCTAAGCAGTAGCTACCTGGGGTGGCTCTGTAGGGCTTAACAAAGTCCCTATGGGGCCTCCCCTTTTCTTTGTTTCCTACCAGGAGGGCCTATGCCCACTAATCAGGCAGTTTTCAACCCCGGGTCCATGTGGTTTCTCGCGGGTGAGTTTGACATCACCACGGCCGGTGCCGTCCTTACCACGGACGGGTCCAAGCGCCTGCCGGACGGGGCGACTGTTACGCGCACGGCCACGGGGGCCTACACGGTCAACGTTCCGGGCGTGTTCCAGAAGGTCCTTTTCCGCATCGCTAACTACGCGGACTCGGCGTCCCCGGGTGCGGCCAAGGGTGAGGCCGAGTGTGTCTCGGTCATCACGTCCACGACCCTAACGGCAGGGGGCGGGGCTACCACGGACGTGAACATCATCACGGTGGCGGCCAACGCATCGGGTGACACGGCGGCCGACCTTGCCCTGGGTACGATCTCGTTCCTGGTCATTGGCCAGAAGAACAAGATCTAACCATGGCGATGGACGCTGCGCTGGCCTCTCTCGTTCTGTGCGAGGGGTCATTTACTGTGGCTGCCGGGGTCATCACGGCCTCGGCACTCCCCAACGGGTGTAGCGTCGTCAAGACCAGTACGGGTCTTTACACGCTGACTTACCTGGCCGGGCCGTTCACGGCCGTTGGGTTCAGGGACGTGGCCACTACCGGGGCCTTTGGCGACGTTACCAAGATCACGGTGGACATCACTAATCCCGCAACCACGACCATTGCGATCACGAACAAGGCCTACACCGACGGTACGGACATCGCGCCCGGAACCTACGCGGTGGGGGACGTGTCCGGGGTCGTTTCGTTCGTGGTCTTTCTGAGGAAGTAACATGGCTACACGCGCTCAACTTCGGCAGTCCGCTCGCGTGGCGGCTGACCAGGACAACTCCGACTTCCCGGACGACGTGGCCTACAACGATTTCATCGATCGTGCGGCTGGGCGCGTGTACCGTCGTCTTATGGCGGCTGGGTGGAAGCCTAGCCAGACCCTGGTCACCATCACGGCGACCGGGGCCTCCTCGTACTCCTTGGGGACGGCCGTACAGTCCGTACAGTCCGTGCTCAGGAACGAGGGGACCAGTTTTCGGCTGCCCCTGCACCGGCTCAAGCCGGAGGAGCTGCCCAATGCCCTGTCCCTCGCGGGCCCGGCCATTGCGTACGAGCTGACCGGCGGGACCACCTCGGCCACGGCGATCACCCTGTACCCCAATCCGTCCAGCGGTACTTACGAGGTTCGTTACATTCCGCAGTTTGCCGGCTTCACATCGGACAGTGACCCATGGTACGGGCCCGACGGCTCGGACGAGCTGGTGGCCCTTGAGGCGGCCATGCTCGGGCTGGCCAAGGAGGACGGGGACACGTCGGAGATCCGGCGTACCCTGTACGGACCGGACGGGCACTCGGGCCTGTGGGCAGAGGTCCTTGACTCGGCCCAGTGGCAGGATGGCCAGGGCCAACAGGTCATCCGGGACAACCGGAACGCCAACTGGGGCCAGCACCGTAACCCGGCGTTCGACTGGCAGGCCGGCGAAGGCTGGTACTAATGGCAAAGCGCCCACTACTGCGGCGGGTGACCGACGAGGCCACCCAGTACAACTTCACCGAGATCCTACGGAACCTGGTGGAGCTGGGGCCCGTGGCGCTCGCCCAACCGACGGGGCTAATAAACTTGGTTACAGGTGACAACCTGGTGACACCAACCGTACAGCACCCCCAAGGCCGAGTGGTCGCCTATCAAAGCGCGGCTGCGGACCTAACGGACAAGGGCTTGAACGCCACGGGCCAGTGGGTGCTGACCTCCTCGGCCGATTGCACCGTTCGCCTGCTTTTCTTCTAGAGGACCCCATGACCCAGCCCTGGCAGCCGAAGTACATCCCGCTCGTTGACGGTATCGACGAGGCCACGACCGGCCTCCTGGCGGACAAGCCCGGCATCAACCAGGCCGAAAACGTGGACTTTTCGCGCAAGGGTGAGGTCCGGGGGCGCCCGGGGTTCCAGCGCCAGGACGCGTTTGGCCTGCGCACCTACGACACCAGCTTTGGGTCCGGGGCTTCCGACGCAGGGACCGCGCAGCTTTCCAACCTGCCGGTGATCCTTGACCCGGTGGCCCTACACCGCTACCGAGACCAGGCCGGAGAGCGGCCGGCCCTGACCACGTTCGGGCGAACCTTCACCTACGAAGGGGACCGCTGGACGGATCGCCTGTACGGAGGCGCGGCAAGGGTGGATCGCCTGGTTAACCTCCTGCCCCTGGACTGTGTGGACGCCGGGGCCGTGGTTGGGCCGATCCCCAGCTTCGGGACCAGCCCGATGCCTGGGGTCGCCGACACCTACATGGTGAATGGGCCGCTGGCGATCTGCCCGATGCTCGGCACGAACGGGGCCGTGGAGACCATGGTCCCTACGTCGGCCTCGGGCCCCGAGTACGGCGTGGGTTGCACCGTGGTCACGGGTGGGCACTCGTACCACGTGTTCGTGTCCAACAACGGCACGGACACCAACGTCCACATGCGGGTGAGGGTTGACGACGACCAGGCCTTGATCTTCTATATTCTGGAGAGCGACTGCAAGGTGTCGGCCGGCCTTGGGGCCTTTCCGGTGTGCTGCACCGACGCCAGTGGGTCCCTGTACGTGGCCTACCCGGGCAACGGGGCCTTTGTGGTCGCTCTCAAGGTGGACCCCACGGACGGAACGGTCCTGGTCAAGCAGACGATCATCCAGCACACGGACCTGTCCGGCATCTGGCTGGCCTCGCGCACGGCCGACTCCTCGCTCCTCCTGGTCTACACCCGCCAGGGTCAGATCGGCGCGGTCATGCAGCCCCTGGAGCCCACCTTGGTGGCAGCGCCCCCGGCCTCCACGATATTCGACCCCACAGCGATTCGCGCCAACGTCGGGCCGGTCGTGGTCGGGCCTTCGGTCGAGCTGGGCAACCACTACTGGGTGGCTTACCTGCGCGGCTTTGACCCGGCGGCCCAGGAAACCACGGCGACCAACGTCCAGGCCAGGGACCTAGTCATCGGCCGGGCTCTTGTCAACGGGAACGGCACGGTTACGGCGCCGGTCATCAAGGAGTACCTTGGGACGGCGGACATCGGCGTCGGGCCTAACCTGGCCTGGGGCATCGTCCACCAGCCGGTCACGGTCTCGGGTCGTACCGTCCTTACGGTCGCGGCCGGGGCAGCCGTGCTCCAGCACCTGGACGCGTCCGACACGGTCTCGGCCGAGCTTCGAGGCGCCACCTGGTATGCCCTGGACATCACGGACCTGCGCGCCAACGGGACCGGCCCCTTTGCCGGTGGCACGGAGCATCCTGGCATGCTCGCCATGGGCCCCAACACCGGGTCCGACTCGCGCACCCTTACCGTCCCGGTTGGGGCCGTTGTCAATGGGGACTCATGGCGGTTCGCCACCTGCGACTACCGCACGTTCGACAGCCGAGGCGGGCAGGACCCCGTCTTGGGTATCAACCAGGTGACCTTGCTTGCCCCTCGCGCCGCAGTGGCCGGGCGCGGTACGGTGTTCTCCGGGTCGGTCCCCCACCAACTGGCCGGCGGCTACATGGCCGAGCTTGGGTTCCCCTTCCTCGGGGCGCCCGAGATCAGCGTGGCCTTTGCCGGTGGCGGGTCTGGTTTCGCCATCACGGCCGGGTCTTACACGATCCAGGCGTGCTGGACCTGGTTTGATGAGTCCGGCCAGCGCCATCGCAGTGGCCCCAGCCTGCCCCAGACCTTGACCGCGAACGGCAGCACGGACCACGTGATGGTGATCCGTGGCCTGGCCTGCCAGCTAACCGAGCGAGAGACGGCCCCAACCCTTGAGGTCTACTGCACTCTGGTTAACCCCCCGGCCAACGCCCCAAAGTACCTGGTGGCGACGGTGGACTCAACTGTGGGCCAGCCGGTTATTGGGACCGTGGTTGATTTCAGCCTCTTGGGCGAGCCCACCGGAACCGAGCCAATCCTCTACACCACGGGCGGGGTGTTCGCCAACCGCCCGGTGTCCGGAGACGGCGGGGTAGCGGCACTGGGCCGGCGCCTCTGGATGTCGGACGGCGAGGTCGTGTACGCGTCCAAGCTGCTCAAGGACCCGACCCTAGGTCCGGCGTTCAACGACGAGGGGCCACTCCAAGCCAGGCCCCCTGCAACGGCTGGCAGGGTGATCGCCCTGGAGTCCATGGACGATAAGCTGGTCATCCTGTGTGAGCGTGGGATCTACATCACAGAGGGGGACGGCCCGGACGACAACGGCAACGGCCAGGACTTCCTCTACCCGGTCAAGGCCTCGGACCTTGGCTTGGCCAGCTCGCGGTCGTCGATCGGCACGAGCAAGGGTGTCCTGTTCCACGCGCGCAACACGGCCACGGACGGGGCGACCGGCGGCCTGTGGCTGCTTACCGGGTCCGGCCAGGCCGTGGCGGCCGGTGTCAAGGTGCAGGACGAGGTAGGAGCAACCCCCTTGGACCTTACCTACGTGCCGGAGCGCGAGCGTGCGGCCGGGGCTGCCGGTGGTAAGCTGGTGGTCTGGGACATGAGGGCGGACCAGTGGGCCACCTGGACGGGCCCCAGTGACGCTGTGGTGACCGTGGGCGAGGCGGCCGGGGTCCTCTGGGCCTGTGGGGCCTACCCGGCTTGCTACACGCTGGTGCCAGGCCAGGACGACGTGGGGGGCATGGCTGACGTGACCATGACGGTTACGACCAACCACATGTACGCGAACGGCCAGGGCGGGCTTGGATGGGCTCGTGTTCGGGCGGTCAGCGCTCTTGGCGAGCTGGCGACGAACTACCTGACCATGTCCGTCCTGTACGACATGGCCGAGCCTTGGGTGTCCAAGGGATTCAATCTGGTGGCGACGCCGGGGACCACGATCACCTGGCCGTCCGATCGGTACGCGCCAGAGTGGCGGCTGCCCCGGCAGAAGTGCAGCCAGCTCCAGGTTCAACTGTCGGCCACCCCGGCGACCGGGGCTTGGTCCGTGATTCGTCTAGACATTGCGCCGCGTAAGACGGCCCCGGCTAAGTTCCGGCAGTAAGGAGACACCATGGGATTCTGGGATGACGCAGGAACGGTGCTCGGCTACGGCCTGGGCGGGCCTATCGGCGGGATGATCGGCGGCGGCCTTGGGGGTGGGGGTAACCCACTGTCCGGGGCACAGGACCTTTGGAAGTGGGGATCTAGCCGGCCGGACATCACGAAGGGCAACGATGACAAGGCCTACACCCAGGGCTTTCTTAATCAGGGGAGCCCGTACGTTGGGGCGTCCCCATACCAGGGCGGGTTCAACTCCCTGATCAACCAGCTGACCCAACAGGCGAACGGGCAGGGGCCCTCCCTTGCGGGCAACGCCTACAACCAGGCTTCCAACCAGGCGATGGCGCAACAGTCCGCGCTTTCCCAGGGTGGGGCCTCGGCAGGTGCAGGCCGGCAAGCGGCTATGAACATGGCCAACATCGGCCAGGGGCAGGCAGCGGGCTACGCGAATGCGCGCGGCCAGGAGCAGGTGGCCTCTCAGTCGGCGTTGTCTCAGGCCCTGGCGGCCGGTAACAATGCGGACTTCCAGCGCCAGCAGCAGAACAGCAACGCGTGGCAGGACATCCTGGCGCAGCAGCTCGGCATCACGAAGGCGCAGCTCCAGGCCATGATGGGCCAGCAGAGCAACTTCCAGACCCTTGGCGGGCTGGTCCAGGGCGCAGGGGCGGCGGCCGGCGTCGCAGGAAAGTAAGGACACATGGGGTTCAAGCGGCTTGACGATTCCACCGTCGTTGATGATGAAGGCAACAAGTATTTCATGCCGGGCCTGCCCGGTGACGACAAGTCCGACACGGCCCCGCAGCCGGTTAAGGACCCCAAGGACACCGAGCTTGAGGGCCTCCTCAGCTACTTGAACAAGGCACCCGAGGACACGATCGAGATGCCGGAGGACAACGTCAACGTCCCCCAGGCCCCGACCGTGGACGACAAGGAGGGGATTGCCCCCCTGGCGGCCGAGGCTGCACACGAGGCGGCCGTGCCGGTCCCGCCCACCCCCCAGCAGCAGAGGGACGCGGCGATCAAGGGTGACCTGTCCGGGTTCGCGGCCAAGGGAGGGACCCTTGACACGGACCAGGAGGCGGCCGAGGCCCAGGGTGGCATTGCTGACGAGCAGGCTCAGGCTGCGCTGGTCAAGGCCCAGGGCGCCGAGGACGTCAACAAGGCCATGAACGAGGCGGCCGTGGCCAGGTCCAAGGCGGCCAACGCGGCGGCCAACGCTCTGGTTGGGGACGCTCAGAAGCACTACCAGGAGGCCGAGGACAAGACGGCGGCCTGGGAGAAGGAAGTGAAGGAGGCGTCCAAGGCCATCGTGGACCCCAACCGCGCCTTTACAACCATGGGCGGCTTTGGTAAGGCTATGTGGGCCCTTCAGTTTATCGGGGCGGGCATGCAGGGCGGCCAGCAGGTCACGGCGACCTGGGGCGTCCTCCAGAAGGTTCTACAAGACGATATCGAGGCCCAGCGGTCCACCAACGCCAACCGGCGTGAGGGACTGGCGTCCGAGGGTCAGGCCCTGCGGGAGCGCATCGCCAACACCAAGGAGCTGGACGCGGTCAACGCCAAGGCCATGGGGCTCCGGCTGGACGCGCTTGGTAAGGAACTGGACGCTCGGATCAAGGCCATTGGCCAGGACGCCGCGCGCAAGGCCGGCATTCTGGACGCCAAGGTGGCCATTGACCAGGGCACCCAGAAGCTCTTGATGAAGGTCCGTGAGGACAACCTCAAGGTGGCCGAGGCCAAGACCAAGCAGTCTTTCGAGGACCACAACATCCGGCTCAAGGGCAACATTGACGCGATCAACAAGCAGGCCGAGATCAAGCAGACCAAAGACCTTGACCTGCGTAACGACCTGATCACGGAGCCCCTCAAGGCCGGGCTAAAGAAGGGCGAGACCGAGGGCGACCTCCCCACCGGGACCGGCCTGGGTCTGGCCCTGACAGACAAGGCAACCAACCAGCCTGTGGCCGGCAAGCTCAAGATCTCGGACAAGACCAAGCGCATCGAGGCGGCCAAGATCCTGTCGGATGCCAACCAGGAGGCCTCGCTCCTCAAGGAGATCGAGGGGGACATCGGGTCCATGTCCAATGCGGACTTGCTCCGTGGTGGTACCCCCCAGCTGGCGTCCAAGATCAACGACGTGATCCAGGCGCGCGCGGTTAAGGACAACGGGCACCGGCTGTCCGATGACGACGTGATTCGTGCGGCCAAGGAGGAGTTTGGCGTCCCCCTGTCCAACGACGGGTCCGTCTGGCGCATGGTGGCCAGCGTGAAGCAGCCGGGCAACCTCAAGGACAACATCGTCAAGACGATCGCGACCAAGCGGGCCAACCTGTCCACGGAGACCACGAATAAGATCCTCCCCTACGTGGACTCGGAGGACCAGCAGAAGTACAACATCCAGTACAACCCCCAGGATGTTCGCGTGGCCCCGGCCAGCAACACCCAGACCGACATCAACACGATGATCGAGCGGGCGGGGGAGGGGTCCAAGGTCCGCAAGATCGACAAGTCCCCGGCCGAGCCGGCGGCGGCCAAGGGTGAGACCATCACCCAGAACGAAGTGGACGCGTTTGAGGCCATGAAGGCGATCGGCCGTGGCGAGAAGGGGGGCCTTAAGATCCTCCCCAAGCACGACGAGGACATGGTCAGCCGGTTCGAGTCCAACGTCAAAGAGCTGCACGAGCGCGGCGAGGATACCGAGGCCAACATCACGGCCCTTCAAGACGCCTACCTGAATAACCAGAAGATCGGCGACCAGGCCAAGCGACGGGTGTCTATCGAAGCCTTCGAGGCGCTCCAGAAGTACAAGGAGCGTGAGGAGGCCAAGACGATCAACAGCAAGCCGGGCCAGAAGTACATCAGGAGCCACTAATGCCGCAGGGACAGGGAACGGTTCTTTGGAACCTACAGACGCAGAGCCCAGAGTGGGTTGACTTTGACGACGTGTCCAAGGCCCTGTCCAGCGGCCAGTACCGGGCGTACTCTGGATCGACCACGAACGTTGAGCAGGGCATCGGTGGCGAGGCAGCCCTGGACCCGGAGCAAGCTGCAACGGCAGTGGCCGGCGGCGGTGTTGCCACGGGGTCCGAGGCGGCACGTGGGGCCATCGCGGCGCACGAGGACAACCTTGCGCGGCACTCGGGCATCGGTGACAAGGCTCTGGCCCTTGCCTCGCACGCGGTGTCGGCGGTGTCCGGTGGGCTACTCAAGGGTATCCCGGGCGAGGATCCCGAGGAGCGGGCACTTCGTGAGGAGGCCAACCCTGGCTCGGCGGCCCTGGGGGACTTGGCGGCCCTTGCGGCGGCCGTGTTTCAGCCTGAGTCTCTGATCAAGTACACCCCCCTGGGCCTGGCCGGTGAGGCTGGGTCGGCCGTGGCCAGCGCGGTCAAGGGAGCTGGGGGCATCATCCGTGGGGCCGGTGCTGAGGCCCTGGGTGGCGCGGCGGCCGGGGCGATCCTTGGCAGCACGAACCAGATCGGCAACGCGATCACCGGGGGTAAGGTCTCTCCGGCGGCCGTGGTTGACGACATCGGCCTGGGTGCCCTGATTGGCGGCGGGCTTGGACTGGCCGGGGGCGTGGTCTCCAAGATGGCCGGCAACGTCCGTAATGCACGGGCCGAGGTCAAGGCTGCGGCCGGGTTCGACGAGTCGGCCAAGCCGGTGGCGGCCTCCATCTCGGATGCGTCTGATGCCTGGCACTCTGCACACGAGGGGGCCAAGGTTCGCCTTAAGGCCCTGAACCAGATCGCGAACGACCACCAGATCCCCGAGGAGTGGCTCGCGGCCCGTAACGAGGCGGCGGCCGAGGCTGACAAGACGGCCAAGGCGCTGCACAAGGTGGCCGGCACGGATGATCCCGTGGCCGTGGGCCAGCGGATTGCCGAGCTGGCGTCCAGCGGCAAGGCCAAGCAGGCTGAGAAGCTCTTTCACGCGTTCAACGAGTACGGGACGGCGGTGTCTCGGCTGGATGACGCGATGCGCCCGGTCACCTCTGACCTGGCCTTTACCGGCGACCTACACGACATGGCCGAGGCGGTCCCCGCCCAGGACAACGTGTACCAGCAGGTTGAGGCGATGATCAAGAACGGGGCCAGCGCCGAGGAGATCCAGGCGTTCCAGCACCGGGTCAACGACGCCAGCGGGTACGAGGGGCGCCTGAACGGCAAGACCCCGGAGTCGGCGGCCAAGGCCGAGCAGGCCACCGGGGCGCTCAAGCCCACGCCAAAGGACATGCCTACCGGGAAGCTGGGCGGCAGGGCAGAGACGCCAGGCCCACACGAGCTGTCCGGTGTTGGTGAGCCGGTGTCTCCACGTACCGGAGACAAGGGCTTTGACCACTCGGACGCAGGATCGGAGCTGGTTGGTACTCCCAACGGCCGCAACCCGATGTCTCCAGACGACATGGACATGTACGATCTGTCCGATGTCACCAAGGGGTCCAACAAGGAGCGCATTGCCGCACTTGAGGAGCGGTTGGCAGGCAAGCAAAAAGGCAAGCCAGAGCCGGAAGCTACACAGTTTGACGGCCGGTCACCTACCAAACAGACGTCGGCAGAGCTGGCCGAGCAACCTGTGGCCGCACGCCGATCTCCTGCCTATGAGGTCGAGCCGGAGATCCCAGGGCGTAAGGCCAGAACCTACGAACCTGCCGATAACCCGGCTGACTCGTACGAGCGGCCCGGTGAGTTTCGCCCTGACCCCGGAGCGGCCGGCCGGCGCGCTGACCACATTCTGGACAACGCCCGCAAGGACGCCCGTCCGGTGATGCCGTCCGAGCTTGGAGACAACATCCAGGCCGCGCTAAACAACCTCCAGGCTGCGACCGGGGGCCGGCTGGGTTCTGCCGAGGCCCGTGCCCTGGCCAAGAAGCTGGGGATGGACACGGACAAGCTCACGGGCCCGGTGGCCTCGCGGCTGGTGGATCTGTGGGGCCTGCACAGGATGGCCGAAGCTGTGGCCGAGGGAAAGGGCGCCAAGGCCTCGGCTCTTGAGGGTGTCCTACGCGCGGCCGGGGCGTCCGTCGGCTACAAGATGGGTGGCTACGTCGGGGCCCGTGCAATCGGGACCATGGTTGGTGCGGCGTCCGGGGGCCTTAAATCCCTGGTTTCCACGGCCGGCCGGCTCAAGCAGGACGCCATTCTGGGTATGGCCAAGGTGCTCTCTCCAATGGGGCGCAAGGCCATCACCCTGGGGGCCATCGGCCGGACGGTGTCCACGAGCTACTCGCCTGGTGCCCAGCCAACCACGAGCTTTGACACCAAGGCTAAGCAGCTGCGTCAGGCCGTGGCCAGCCCGGACGCGATCAAGGAGAAGATCAAGGACGGCCTTAAGGACGTGGCGGCCATTGACCCGGTCACGGCATCCGGGGCCATGGACGTGGCCTTCGCCCGTATCCAGGCACTGGCCAAGGCCCTGCCCAACGCCAGCTACTGGGGCCCGTTCGACCCGCCAGGGCCGCCCAGCTCGAAGGAGATGGACTCCTGGCACGAGTACGAGGCCGTGACGCACGACCGCAACCTGGTGTTCGATTACATCAAGAGCGGGCACGTCCCCGAGGTCGTCAAGGAGGCGATGATGGAGCAGCACGGCGACTTCATGCAGGAGCTGAGCAACTACATCGCCGGCCACCAGGATGAGGTTTCGGCCGCGCCACCCAGGACCAAGCAGGCCCTATCCCAGCTCTTGGGCGTGTCCATGGGCTACGAGGCCGACCCCGAGTACATCGCGCGCTTGCAGTTGTCCTACCAGGACGCCAAGCAGAAGGCCGCCCAGAAGATGGGGGCCATGCAACAGTCACAGGCCATCAAGGCCGGGATTGCCCCGGGCTCGGCCGCACCACTCCCAGGCCAGATGATGGCCGCAATGTCCCCGCTACAGCAGAGGTAAGTTATGGCTCGCATTCCACGTACGCACGGTTCCCGCTCGATTCGCGTTTGGCCCGGCATGGACAACGACGACACCCCGGGTGGTGGGGCCGTTGCCTTTGGCGCGGCGGACGTCTACTCCAACCCGGTCCGGGTGGGGGTTCACACCGGCTACTGCTCGTTCCAGCTGATCTGGGCGGACACGGCGGCCGTTACGGGCACCTTTACCCTCCAGATTGCCCTGGTGGCCGACCCCGAACTGGCGACGGATGCTGACTGGGTGACGGTGACCCCGACCCTGGCCGGCACGTCCCTTACCGTAGCCGACAACGCCGGTAACTCGGTGGTCTCGATCCCGCCCAACCACTTCGCGGAGTGGGCCCGGATCAAGTACGCCCACACCTCCGGCACCGGCACGATCCGCGCTTTCGCTCGGACCGACCTGGACCGCTAATGGACGCCGAGACCCTCAAGGTCCTGGCCGACATCGGGCTTGGGGGACTCTCCCTGTTCCTGATCTCGCGCCAGATGAAAGTGTCGGCCGCCCTCCAGGCCCTGGTGGCCGACCACGAGGACCGCATCACCACGCTCGAAGTGCGCCGGTCAAAGCGGCGCCGAAAGGCCTAAATGTCTGCAACTATGTGGCTTATTGTCGGCACCTTTGCATCTGCCCTGGTGGCCGGGGGTATCGCGTGGTACTATAAGCACTTGGCGGATTCGGCAAGGGCCGAGACTGCCCAGGCCCAGGCGGGGACCCTCGTGGCAACCGCAGCGGCCAACCAGGCCCAAGCCGACGTGGCGGCGGCCCGTAATGCACTCGCGGGCCGGCAGGCTCAGGAGCACACCCAAGATGCGAACGATGCTGCGAAAGTCGGCCATGATCCTGTGCTTGCTGGCAAGTACCTTGCCGACAGCTTGCGTAAAGACGGTGGAAGTGCCGGTGGCAGTCCCAAGGCCAGCCTGCCCTCTCCCAACCGTATCCGCCGCCCCTTCCTTGTCACCGGGTTCGGACGGAGCCTTGGTGACCCTAACCCCTGACGAAGCCACACAGCTGGGCCAGTACCTGCGGGACGAAGCCCGGTGGCACGAGATGGCGGCTGCATGTCTATCTGGAGACTCCAAGTGATCGCTGCAATCGTACTGGCCGCCCTGTTCCACCTGACCCCGGCCCCTGACATCGCGCGCGCGGCCGACCTACACGGCCTGGTGAACGAGTACGCGCCCCCGGGCGTCACGGTTCGGCTGGCCAACTGTGGAGTCCCCAACGCGTTCTACGACTTGAACGGCCACATCACGGTTTGTAACGAGCTGATCATGGTGATGGAGCACACCCTGGGCCCGGACTCGGCCGCCCAGGCCCTGCGCTTCATCGTCCTACACGAAATCGGACACGCGGTGTTCGCGATCGATGACGTCCCCTTCACCGGGAACGAGGAGCTGGCCGCCGACGAATACGCCACGGTAATGCTCCTTGAGGCCGGCGAGTCCGAGGCCACCCTGGCGGCGGCTGACCTGTTCGCCAAGATCGGTAGCGCGGTGGACGACCCGACCGACCCCCACCCCAGCGAGTGGCGCCGGGCCATGGTCATCCTGTCCTACACCGAGGGGGCCATCCACCCCGGTGAGTACCCGGCCGACTTCGAGGCCTTCTATCGGGCGGCCAGTGCGTGGAATCGGCTGCTTGGACGCTAGGGGGACCGGCCGTGCATAACATGTTCCTAAGCCGGTGGGCCCGCCTGTACACGACCCCCACGAAGTCCGAGAACGCGATCGAGCCGGCCATCGCCCGACTGGGGCGCCGGTACCGAGCCCAACACCCGGTGTTCGCCTGCGGGGTGGTCCTAGACTTCGCCCTGATCGACGAGATGATCGCGATCGAAGTGGACGGGGACAGCCACAAGGGCAAGACGGCCCAGGACAAAGATAGGGCCCGGACGCTCAAGCTTGAGGCCCGTGGCTGGGTGGTAGTTCGGTGTACGAACGAGGAGGCCCAGTCCGAGCCGGACGCCGTCCTCCAACGAATGCTTCTAGAGGCGGCGGACCGTCGTAAGGCCATCGCCATGTTGCGCGCAAACTTCCCTGAACCCAAGAAGAAGGTTAACCATGCTTGACACTATCGCCACGTACCTCCAGTACGCGTCCGAGGGCCTGACGGCCATCATCGCGGCCCTGGCCATCATTGCCCCCCTGACCAACTCGGACATGGACAACAAGGTCCTGGACGCTCTGCGCTACGCGGAGGACAAGATCATCAACCTAATCCTGCCGGCCATCGGCAAGAAGGTTGCTGCGGCTGTCCCGGCTCCGGCCGACCCCGCGAAGTAGTGCGAGGGCTTCCGAGCCCCAAAACGAAAATAGGCCCCAGGGTTGATAGCCCCGGGGCCTTTCTTGTATCTGGAGTCTAGTAGCCGTACGCGCGGTTGGCGGCCATGTTGGCACCATACGGGTACGGGCCCTTGGCGATGCCAGTCTTTCCCCACCGGCCACCCAACCAGTGCTCGGCGTCGGTCCCTGCGGCATTCCAGGTCAGGGGGTTGGTACGCAGTGGCCCCTCACCCTGGCACGCGTCTGTGGCCAGCTTAGAGCCTTCCAGCGCGTTCCACATCTCACCGGACTGGGGCGTGGGCCCGAACGGCTTGTGCCCCTTGGACATGCGCAGGGCCTGCCGACAGGCCATGGCATGGACGACCCCGGCCATGAAGTTGTGAAAGCCGGCCCGGTCCTCTGGGGTGATGGCCTTACGTGCGGCCTCGGCGTCCTTGAGTACCTGGAGCTTGACCCGCCGGTCCATCTCGTACTTCATCTTGCGGGCCAGGTCTAAGAAGGCCAAGTCCGGCATCTGGTCCAACTCGGTGGAGCGGTACGTGGGGACGGGCTTGGCCTCGATCAGCGGCGGGGTAGTTACCGGCGGGTAGCACACCGAGAACGGGCGGGTAGTGCCGTTAAACCCCGTGGGTGGGGCCATCCCTGCCTTCTCCGTGGCCTGCCGATCACAGCCCGTGCCGTAGCACCAGTTACACTTCGAGTACCCCGACAGTTTAAGACTGTCCGGCACCTCGCCTGTTCCATAGCACCACTTGCACATGATGTAGGCCACTAGGCCCTCTCTTTCATCCGCACCACGTAGGCCCGGTGCTCGGGCTTGGGCCAGTTGGCGTTGTGCCGCGCCCAGATCATCCCGTCGGTACGGACCACCCCGGGCGTGAAGCCATCCGGGCCGTGGCACTGGATCACCGACAGGAGGTCATAGCGGGGCTGGGATGGGTCCCAGGCAGGAGGGGCACTCTCCACCAGGCCAACGTGCCCGATGAAGGTCAGCGGTCCATGGCCATTGCTGGTGATGCGGATGGTAGGGTAAACCAGGAGATCACCAGGGCGCGGGATAAGTGGTGAAAGAGTGGCCAGCTCCTGCTTATGCTGGGCGTCCTCCAGCAAGCTGTTGCAGTTGATGTCATCCTCGACCGAAGCCCAGGACCCGCGGTTGTAGCCGGGTCGGTGGCGCTTGAGCTTCCAGCACCAGCAGATGGCGAAGCCGGCGCAGTCAGAGCCCAGGCCCCGGCCGGTGCTGCCAGGGGTCCAGGGGAGGTCCACCATTGGCGGCCCGAGCTTGATGTTGAAGTCGCCGGAGCCCAGGAGGTACATGCCCCCCTTACCGACGACACTTTGGGCACGGGCAACAGCCTCGGCCGCAGTACAACTTGGGTCACTCACTTGCCACACTCCCCGCTGATCTCGGCGGACTTTAGGTTGGTGTATTCGTTGGCCGGGATGGCCTGCCACTCAGGGCTAGCCCGCATTTCCTCGGCCACTCGTAGGAACAGTCCGCCGCCGTGGGCCATGTCCAGGTTAGGACTCAGCGAACGGGCCACCGTGCCTAACTTCGTCGCCGAGCCACCGCTTGTATAACTCAGCACTCGGTGTCCACTTCTTGTAGATCAGTGCCGAAGGAAAGTTCGCCGTCAGCGGGGGCTTGTCCGGGCGCTCGAACCGCAGGCGCTTCCTGAACGCTGCCCACCTGACCCCTATCTGGTCCACGGCCACCTTCCACCACCGGGTGGTCGGGTCCAGCTTGACCAGCATCACGAAGCCGTCCGTATGGGTCACCGTACGCATGGCCCACGGAAGCACTGCGGAGTACGGGGGGTTTATGTACGTCAAGCCCCTCCACGGTAGGGTCAGGCCATCCTGCCCGCGCACGAGCAGATCGTAGGACATCGCTGAACGGATATGTGACCGGCTGTTGCTGCATGGGTCCAGGTCGAACGTCCCCAGGGCCATCGCCAGGGCCTCCTCGGTACACCACTGGTCGCTCGCTTTGGTGCCGCGCCCGCTCTCGTTGCTCTCCAGCTGCCTCTCCTTGTCTGAACCCGGAGCGGTACCCGGCGTCAAAGGCCGAATTCCAGCACCGCTCGATCAGCGCAATGGCCGACCGCTTGTCCTCTGACTTGGTGTCCTCAGTCACTTGGATCCATCCTCTGTCCAGACCTTTACACAGTCTGGGCAAGTAAAGACCGTCCAGTAGCAGTCTGCGCTGGGGTCGTAATTTCCGGTGTTGGAGTGGTGCTTCTTTTCTACGAAGGCGTGTTCGCACTCCTCCTGTAGCTGGGCCAGCTTGAGCTTTAGGGTCACAATCTTTTTGTATAGGGCCTCACGCTGTTTACGGACCGTCACTTGGCTTCCTCCCAGTTGGCCCCGACGCCAGGGCTAGCCTTGAGGGGCGCCTCCAGCCGGGTCGTGTGTTCCATCAGATCTTGAATCAGGGGCAGGGCCGCCTCCAGCTCGTCCTCGGGGACCATAAAGTGCAGCTCGTCGTGGACCTGGAGACTCATCTGGACCCCTGCCTCCCATAGTGCGATCATCGCGGCCAGGACGACCTCTTGCCCGCCGGCCTGCATCGGCCAGTTGGTCATCTGGCGAATCACCCGCTTGACGGCCCACTCGAAGTCCGAGGTAATCTCCAGGGCCGGGGCCCAGCGACCCTCCAAGCTCGGCATCATCTTGTGTTTGGCTAGGTACCGGGGCACCCACTCCTGGTACATCCCCAGCTCGGGGTCCATCCCCTTGAGGGCGTCGATCAGGACCTGGGCGCGCGCCTCACCGATCGCCGGGCCGCAGATGTCCCCCTTGTCGTCCGTCTCGAACAGGGTGTTGCCAAAGCCGTAGCTCCCCTTGCAGTAGGCCAGGCCGTAGCGTACGGCTTTGATCAGGTCCCTGAACCGGCCGGCGATGGGGTCCCCCTTGACCTGGTCCACGGCGATGGCCTGCATGTACTCGTTGCCCATCGTGTCGCCAAACACGTACTTGGCCGTGGCACTGTGCATGTCCGGCTTGCCAGGGAGCAGCCGGTCCCGTAGCCCTGTCATCCCAAACAGCCGGACGCAGATGTGGGCCAGGATGACCACCTCTAGCTGGCTGTAGTCCGCGACGACCAATACGTGGCCTGGGGTCGCAACGAAAGCCCTGCGCAGGCGGTAAGGGTCCTTCTTTTTGTCGTGGGGCACCTGTTGAAGCGCAGGATTTTTGATTCCAAAGCGCCCAGTCTTAGCCCCTGCCCGGTCGTCTGTATCGTCAGCCATTCCGAAAGAGGGATGGAGACGGTAACTCCCATCATCGTGCCGGATCGCCAGGCTCTGCCAGGTCTCCGCATAGTTGGCCATCCGGTGCTGGCGTCGGTACGCCCTGATGTCGTTGAGTAACTGGCGGAATTCCGGGTTCTGGCTGGTCAGCCAGTCCAGGGCCTTGGCGTCCGTCTTGCGCTCGCCCTTCTCCAGCCGGACCTTGCCCTTACCCCAGTAGGGGGACGGCTTTAGCCCGAGACCGAAGGGTCGGGGGGCATGGAGAAACTCCACCAGCCACTGGGCGTAATTCCAGTTGGTCTTGACGATGCCGCAGGTCTCCCCGGCCAGGGCGTTGAGCCGGGCCAGGGTCTCCACCTCGTCCGCCTGGGCCTGCTTCTGGATCTCTGCGCACACGTCCAGATCGATCGGGACCCCGTGCCGCTCCATGGAGTAGACCACCCCGCCTAGCTTCTGGAGCCGGTCCGCGTAGGCTTGGACCTTCATGTGGCGTTGTGCCAGGTTATAGGTACAGTGCCCCCACCCCACGGGGTGCAGCCGATGACCTTACGCGCACGGTCAATCACAGTCACGGCACAGCCCGGACAGATTGGACACTGTGTCAGGATATTGAGACTGTCCAAGATGCCTCGCGCTTTGGGGTCCACTGGGTGGTACTCCAAGATATCGTACAAAGGGCCGTGGCTTTGGGGCTGGCGTCGATACTCCCGGGGCCTGTCACAGTCGTTGGGGCAATACTCGCCGGTAAATAGGGGCTTCATCGGCCCACCACAAGTAGGGCAACTCACCAGGGCAGCTCCGGCAACTGGGTCTCCAACCGTGCGAGCCGGGCCAGACCTAGCTCGCGTAGTTCCAAGCCATCTGCCGAGTCGTCCCCGGCGTAGTCGACCTTGCGCTTGAACCGAGGGTGACCAGGCCCGATGGACTCGATCGGGACCTGGACCTTGACCGTACGCTCCTTGACCTCGGGCACGATAACCTCCAGGCGACGATGGCCTACCGCCGTGGTGCGCTTGTGGCAGGGGGACGCCCCACACTCACAGCGCTTGACCACGACGTCCTTGGTGTACTGCTCGACCACCGTGTCAGGCTCGGTCAGCTCCTTGAACCCCTCGCGCTCTGGTTTCCCGAGTAGCACCACGCGTAGAGGCTTGATTGAATAGTTGCCCATCCCCGGCCAAGCGAGACGAGCCATGTCGAGGGTGTCGAATACGTTGGCAAGCTCTACCCCCTCGTTGGCGAAGGCGTGCTGGTCGTGGTGGGCGTTGTGAAAAACCTTAACAATTCCCGGGTCAGTAAGGACATCGCGTAGGTCTTTCCCGAGCGCGGCGGACAGTGGCAGAACGCACGCCCGCGCGATGTGGTAGCCCCTTGGGTGTAGATCAGGCGTTGCCAGGGCGATAGACCAGACGTCAATCTTGGCCCGCCAGGCCGGGGTACTCTCCTTGACGTTGTGGCCGAAGGTTTCGGTATCGCAGCCCATAACGCCCTGCTTACGGATGGCAGCCGCGACCGCCGCCCACTGCTCGGGCTTGTCAAGGTAGGACCAGCTCATAGCTCGAAGGGCAGCACCGGGGCAGGGTCCTGGGCCAGCGGCTCCATGACCACCTTGGCCGAGAACACCGACACGGGCACGATGCGAACCACATAGGTCTTGAACTGTGGCCCGGTGTTGCTGCGGGCCATCGCCGAGGCCTCAGCGTAGGTGTCCCTGATCCACTCCGGCTTGATGGTCAGGGTCTCACCAAACGCCATGGAGTACCTAGTTTCCGCCATCGCCGGGCCCTCCGTCAAAGTCCATGTCACAGCCGGGATCCACCACGGCACGGAGCCCAACCGACCGAGCCGCCCCCACCAGGGCGTCAATCGTGGTCAGGTCCGGGGTGTTGAGCAGATCCAGCTCGGACTCGAAGTCCACGGACACCACCATGGGGTGGGCCGGGCCGACGAAAGCCGCGCAAGGGGACCGCTCGTAGATGATCTTGGCGCCAAGCTGCTTGGCTAGCCGCTTAAACTGTTCGTGCTTCACAGGATGACTCCATAGTAGGTTCGCTCGTCCTCGATCCAGCGTGCGGCCAGGGCGGCCATGTCCAGGCTAAGGACCAGCTCGTTGTCCGCACCGTCCGCCACCAGGTACCGTTCGCCCAGCTGGCCAATCGCGGCCACCCAGTGCTGGCCATCGTCGACCAGCAGGATCACCGGGCGCCCGTAGCGCAAGGCCTTGTCCAGCCGGAGCAAGGCAACGTCCTGGCGTGTCTCCTTGAGGACGACAGGGCGCACCCCCTCCAGGCTCTTTAGCCCGCGCAGGAGCTTGGCCGGAGACGTCCCCTCGGCCGCCGTAGTCTTGGCCAGGGCCTCACACTCGGCCTGGCTACGGGCGATGCCCAGGGCCGCCAGGGCGTTACTCATGCCGGCCGGGCCACAGTTGGCCGCCGTGTCTTGCATCCTCAAGGGTCCTCCTCAGGGCAGGTTCAAGGTCGCATAGGCCAGGACGCCCACGCAGGCCACCCGCTCGTTCTCGGTCTCGGCGTGGACGGTGTAGGAGAAAGCGTCCGCCAGATCGATCCACTCCTCGCCAAGCTCCTCCGTCTTGCAGCCTAGCTGGATGGCGATCTCCTCGGCAAAGGCCTGGGACAGCTCCTCGCGCTTAGTCATTGGACCGGAAGTGCAGGTAACCGAAGTAGATCACGTTCAGGACGGCGGCCACGGCCACCAGGATCAGCACTGCGTCAAGCTGGGTCATTTGTAGACCTTTCCGTTGAGTTGGAAGTAGGGGCGGCCTCTGCCGTCCGTGAGAATGAGTGGGCGGGTGATGGTGAACCTGGGGTGAGTCCCCTCGGTCCAGGTCTCGATGATGGCGAAGGACTTCTGCCAACCGGTGTAGCCCCCCGCGTAGTCGGCGTGGGACTCCTCCATGGACAGGTGTCCCGTGCCGCACGCGATGTGGGTCTGGGGGACGCCCCGAATGTCCTGGGTGGTCCAGACCTGTTGGAAGTCCCGGTGCAGGTGCCCGATCAGTGTGCTCTGGTTCGGAGCCACAGACCGGATCCGCTGCCCAGGGTTACTTCCCCCTGACCCTGACGGAAAAATGCCGTGCCCGTGCTCGATAACGAGTGATCCCAGACGAAGGCGCTTCTCGGGGCCCAGGACCGTCCACCCATCGCCATCCTCAGGTAGCCCAAGGGCCCGAGGGACAGTGAGGGTGTCAACGAGCATGGGGTCGGACTTGATCGCATCGTCGATCCATTTCTCATGGTTGCCCAGCATGTAGGTGCAGGGCCTGGTCCGCAGGAAGTCAACGAACCATCGACCCTTGTCCATGGACCGCTTGAGCGTGCCGAAGTTAATCGCGTCCTTGGACCGCTTGCCCGGGTGCCGGCTGGCCACGCCAGAGTCGGCCAGGTCCCCGTTCGGGAGGGTGTGGGTCACCCCCTCGTACTCGGCGCACTCGACCACCAGGCGCAGGGACCGCTCGTCGTGGTTCGGGATGTGGACGTCCGACACGACCAAGATCTTGGACCTGGGGGGCAAGCTCAGGATGTGGGTGTTATTCACTTCTTGAGCTTCTGCTCCAGGCGCTGGATGCGGCGGTTGATGAAACTCACAGACTTCTTGAGGTCCAGGATCTCGTCGGCCGGGCCTCCCTTGTGTCCGGCTCGGGCCAGGTACTTGAGCGCGGACCCGAGCTGAAAGTCCAGCTCCCAGGCCTCGATCACCTGCATCGGCTCGGGCTTGAGCCGGGTGTAGTGGGCCGGGGCGTTGACCATGTCCGGGGCAGGCAGCTCCTTGGAGGGCTCTATAGGCAGGGTGCTACCTTCCAGCGAGACCTCATCATCATAGGCCCACTTGCAGTCCGAAGCCTTGGCGGTTGCAGGCGTTGACTGGCCCGGCACCGGAACCCACATAAGGCCGATGTCCATGTGCTTGTAGCGGAACAGGTCCCCTGGCTGCAATTCCTTACTCTGCATGCGCGGTCTCCTTCTTGACCCGAGCGAACCAGCGTGGCCCCAGGGTCCAGAACTTGTAGAGGGTGTAGGCCTTGGCCGTGGCCAACTTGGCCGAGGCCCAGTTGTCGTAGCGAGTGCCCGGGAACTTAGCCCGAGGACCTAGCGGGCCGGAAACCACTCGGCTATTCGTGTTATCCCAGATGGGGTAAGGGTCGTCCAAGACGTCTGGACCAGGGGCCAGAGACGGGGCAGGGGACGAATCCGCAATAGCCAGTGCCTCCAGGTCAGCGGCGATCTCGGCGTCGCTCGGGTCAAGCTCAGCACCCATGGGTCAGCTCCAGCACGGTCACTAGCGCCCCCAGCAGTGCAAACAGCACGAGGCACATATACAGGTCGTGCGCCTCGTCGTAGTCGTCTAGCTCTCCAGCTAGGAGGTCGTCATCGTAGCTCACTTGCCCTCCTTGGGGTCCGTAATCCGTGTCGTCGGGCCGTTCCACCGGAGCTTGAGTTTCTCCATGGCTGGCCCGTAGTTGGACTTGAGAATGAATAGCTCGGCTGCGTCGTCGGGCACGTCGGCCCCGTGCATGCGCAACCACTGGTTGGGACGGAACCAGGACAGGACGGCGCGAGCCTTCTGGCCTAGGGCGTTGGGTGCCCACTGTCCGTCACCAGAGAGCGGACGATACCCCTCAACGGCATCGGTGCTGGGCTTGTCCTGGGGGTGGCGGGCTTTCCATGAGTCGAACATACGCCTGCCACGCTCTTTGACCATCGTGCGCACCTGGGACAGTAGAACCACGGCACCCCCAGTGTCTTTAGCCAGCTCGTTAAGGTCCCAAACCAACTCATTGATCACCCGCTCCCCGTTCGTCTCGTCCTTGGCGCCGCCCACCACCTGGGCGTAGTCCACCACCACCAGTCGTGTTTGGGGGGTCCATCGGCGCTTGATTGCCACCAGTAGATCCGATCTACTAAGCCGGCGGTCGTCAACGCTGATCCTACGTGCCCAAGCAGCCGTTGCTTGGTTAGCCGCACGGAGGCGGTCACCCACAGGCCCCTCCAACTTGAGACGGCGAAGGTGGGCAGCGGAGTCTCCCACTTGGCCGGCCAGGACACGGTCAGCGATGAAGCGTCGCGGGTCCTCTGGCCAGTAGCCCTGTACGTCGTATCCAGCAGTGGCAGCCCCCTCTAAAAACTGGAGCCCGAGCGCGGACTTTCCGTCGCCCTCATGTCCAAGTACCACTGTACAGACTCCAAGCTCCAAGAGCCCAGCGTCGTCAAGACGTCGGAGACCTGTAGGGCAGTAAGTGCAAGGGGCCACACCAAGCTCAGCAGCAGCGTATTGCTCTCCCAGCTCAGTCGCTCGTGCCCCGATCCAGTCGGCGAGGGTCTCATCCGTCTCCAAACTCTGGGGCTTCCCAGGCATCCGTGCTCCCTTGCTGTTGGACTTCGGCCCGAGCCCGTGCCATCCAGTCCGGCCACTTGCGCGCCACGGACATGATAGTTAGGGCCCCGGTCAACCAGGCCTGCTTGGACAGCCACGTGCCTAGTATGGTCGCGTCCTCCGGGGTGGCGCCGGCCTCGGTCAAGGTTCGGCCCACGATGATCCAGAAGCTCGGTGGGGCACCCTTGGTCGGGGCCACCTTGCCGTCTGCGCTGGCCACCAGGGCCGCCTCGATCGGGGCCACGGCCACACCTACCTTGGTAGAGACCGTGCGGCCTGGCTGGAGCTTGTCCAGTAAGGTCCGCAGCTTTTCCACGAACGGGGCCGGCTCACAGGCAGTGATGGCCGCTTCTAGGGCTTCCCGCTCAGAACGGGAGATCCGCTGCATCCTCCGGCTCCGGCTCCTTCTTGCCACCCTCGAAGAAGCTCGTGGACTTCTGGACGCGGAACCCCTGGGCCTTGAGGAGATCGTCGAATTTCTCGACGCCCTCCTTGGTCGTGAACTTGTCGATCACCAGCTCGCCGTAGACCGAGATGATGTCCCCCTTGGACAGCCGGGTCAGGGCCTCACCCTGCTTGCCCCAGATCTCCACGTTCACGAACCGGCCGGGATTGCGCTCGTTGCGGACCGGGGTGTTGTCAGCCACGCGGATCTTGGTGATGGTCTGCTTGCCTGCCTGGCGGGTCTTGGCTTCGTCGGACACCACGCGGGCGTCAACGATGATGTACTGGTTCACTGGTTCAGCTCCTCTGCCTCGTGGGCACACTCGATCAGGTCGGCCGCAATTTCCCGTGCGGTCTCCGGGTCCACGTTCATCAGGGTTTCACCGTCCTCGGTGCTGACTTTGATCAGCACGCTGGTAACCCCGTCCTGGGCCTGCTCGGTATCAACCGTGAGGTCGCCGGGGCCGTCAAAGTCTGGGCGCATCACGCGGTCACCAGGAGGGCACGGCCGAGCTGGCTGTTGACGTTGATCTCGCGGGTGTGGGGCTTCTCGCTGGCCTGGATCGTCAGGCCCCCCACCACCTCGTAGTGCGGCCGGCCACGACGGGCCTCGCGCCGGACAGTCCGGCTCCGGTAGCTCGCGTAGGTGTAACGGCCGCCGCTCGTGTTACGGGTCACCTCGACCACCTTAATCGTCTCTGCGCTCACTCAGTCTCCTTGGGTACGTGCAACATTTCAGGGCAGTGTGGCTTGGACCGACACCACCGACAGTAACCGTTAGCGTTGGGCCACTCGGCCGCCAGCGTCATCCCGTCCGGCTCAGGGTCCGGGCGGTAGTCGTAGGGGGCCAGAGGCCCTTGGGCCAGGCGCTGGGCTGGAATTACCACCCCACCCCACCAGGCCATGACCTGTTCGCGGTCCAGCAGCTCGGACTTCACGCGCGTAGGTTGGTTCCCCTTGGGGTACCGGGGCCAGTGCGTGACCGAGACCAGGACCTGGTCCACGTGCTTGCGCCATCGAAGGTACGCCCAGGCATAGGCCCAGTTTTGCGTGGCTGAGGCCGGTGGGAATCGCCCGGTCTTGAGGTCGTCCAGGTGCGGGACCAGGCCGTCCTCTGCCATCCAATCGATGATGTAGAACATGGACCACTTGTCCACCTTGCTCCGGTCCTCTGGCAGCTCGTACAGGCGCTCTACGTGCCCGTCCGGGTTGGCCCACAGGATTACCTCGTGCTCCCCTCCGGGCCACAAGGTCTCGCGGATGTTGGCCGGGTATCCCCCCTCGGCCAGCCACTTTTCAAGGCGCTTGGTTGGGGGCTTACCATCCTTCCAAGCATGGACTTCATGGCCCCACTGCGCCGAGCTTGATTCGACGTCTGGGGCCTTAGGCAGTACGCACGAGGCCGGGCAGCCAATGGACTGGTCCAACCTACTCGGCGAGGACCAGGGCACTAGCGGCGAAAAACCCCCACAAAGACCAGGACCAGAATCAGGATGAGTAGGGCGTCCATTACTTCTTACCCGCCTGCTCGACCCTGGTCCGGGCGGCCTTGGCCTTGGGCAGTAGCTCGGCCTGCTCGGCGGCCGTGAGCTTGGCGTAGTCCTTGGTCAAGGCCTGGAGGTCGGCCACGGACTCGGCAGCATCGAAGCGCTCACCCAGGGACGCCACCTTGGCATCGTCCTTGGCGGGCTCGGGATCGGCGGACTTGGCAGGACCCGACTCGGCCTTACTTGGCTTCGGGGCCTTGGTGCTGGCCCCGTTCCCGTCGTCGTCGTCCTGCGCAATACCGATCATCGCGGCCAGGGCGTAGCGCCGGCCGTACGTGATCGCGGACCCTAAGCCCTGGGCATCATCCTTGCCAACCTTCACCGTCAGTTGGTCCTCGATGAACTCACCGGACTTGTGCATGAGCCGGGTGGTCACCGTGGCGTGCTTGGTCGTCGGGTCATATCCCGTGCCCTGAACGAAGGACAGGCCGTGCTTGGCCAGGGTGGGACGGATCGTCTGTAGAACTTCTGCCAGGTCCGCGTACTTGGACTTGAACGCCGGGTTGGTAGAAGATTTGGTCGCGTCGCCCAGCTCACCCTGCGCAAGCGCAAGGGACGTGGCGAGCAACTCCAGAGATTGGGACGTCAGCAATTGTGTGCCCCTAATATGGGCACGAATTCTGCTACGTCAAGAGGGCTGAGTACGGTTGGCCGGGTCGCCGAAGGTACACCAGGCCAGCAGCTCCATCAGGTAGCTGTCGGCCATGCGCGTGTTGCCGGTCTCCACGGCCATGGCGGCCAGCCAGCCCAGGTCCACGGGCGTCACGAGGGCACCACCAGGCCACAATCGGCTGCCAGGCTACGGAGCTTCTGCTCCATCTCGGCCGGAGATTCGGCGCCGTCATGTGCCCGCTGGAGACGGGAGGCGAAGTTCCTGTCACCCGCGTCCAGCCTCTCAGCCAGTCCGGGACAGCCGTAGACCCCGCTGTTGCCCTGGTAGCCGGCGAGACCCTCAGGATCGACCCAGCCCCAGGCACAGTGCTTGGTGCCGTCCGGGCTGGAGTAGGCACACTGCCCCCCGTGATAGCGGTCGTCAGGGTCCCACATGCAGCGCTCGAAGCCCTGGGACTTTAGCCCGTTCCAGGCCCGATCGAACATCTCCTGGCGGGACGGGATCGGCGGTAGCTCGCTCACGAGGCCGCCGCCTGGTCCTCGATCGTGTCCGCAGCGTCCTGGCAGCCGTTCTGCTTGTCCAGGTAGAGCTGCGCGTACGGGCTGAGGGTGACCACCACACCCAGGCGCATGGTCGTGTTCCCGTGCGGGTCCAGCTCCTGGTGGAAGTTGGTGATCGACCCGATCAGGTTGTCACCGGCACAGACCTCCACCGAGTCCGACTCGGCATCGGACGTGATGTCGTTGACGCGGATCTCGCCCTCGGGACAGGCCGCCAGGGCCTGGACCAACAGCGCGAGACACGTGATGCCGAATTGGTGCTGGAGTTGCGCGGACCGGCCGTCGCAGACCAGGAACATCTTGGCCGCGTGCTCACGGTCGGGCGCCAGGGACTTGAGAAACTCGACGCTCTTGCGAAACTCGCCCGCGTTGTGGATGGCGAGCGGAGTCTTGTCGTTCAGCTGGTTCATTGTCTTAGCCTTTCGTGTACTTGTGCAGGGGGTTGACGGGTTTTGTGAAAGCGTTATGTTGGCGCAACGGGCCCCGGGGGAAGTTCTAGGGCTTGCTGGGCTTACGAAGGTACTTCTGGTGCCTATGCACGGCGTGCATGATGCCCAGGGTGATGACCAGGAACACACCCATGGCCGCCGCCCCGGTCAGGTACTTGTTCGCGGTCTCCCAGGCCATGATCGAAGCGCACCCGGCCCCGGTGCCATGCAGGAAATTCCACAGGCCCAATTCTTCCATACCGTCCTCCATTACTTACAGTGGGTTGCGGTCTCGGGCCGGTTAGCCCAGAAGGCGCCCTGGTGCCAGGCATACGCCACGGCCAGGACAAAGCCAAGTAGGACGGCCCCGACCATGACGATCAGGCCGGTGTCGTAACGGTCCAGCGGGGGCTGGTGGACGTCCTCGAAGTCGCACTCATCAGGGTCTGCCATCGCGGTCCTCCGGTTGGGTACAGTCGTCGTAGGGAGGGTCCAGAGGCATCGAGCGGGCCGCGTTGACCTCGCATAGTACCCACAGGGCCAGGACGAAAACGGCGAGCAGGATCACTGGCCCCGGGCCACCAGGTAGGAGTCGGCCCACCCGGCCAGCTGTTGGGCCAGGACGTAGGGGTCGGACCAGTCGCCCCCATGGGCCCCGTTGTGGTCGTAGTCCGGGCACCCGACGATAATACGGGCCGAGTCCCCGCCCAGCTTCCCCCTCACGAAGTCCTCGGGCCCACAACAGGCATGGTCCTTGGGGTAAAACTGGAGAGCCTCATCAGCCAGGGCCAGGTTGTCCAGGGGGTCCGTGGAGATTACGGCTGGTAGCAGATCCGCCACCTGGTCGATACCGTCCTCGCAGGCGCCGGACTGCTCCAGCATCTTGCGCGTCAGGGTGACCGTCTTGTGTGCCTTCATTAGTAGTACATTCCCTTGGTTAGCTCGACCATCACGGCCGGCCAAATCGCCTTGATGTTGTCATACGGTCCGGGCCTTCTGGGTCTGGACTCCTGAACCGCACGGGACCACTTCCCCGAGCCGGTGCGAAAGGCAAGCTGCCGATCGTCCTCCACGGCTCGTAACACGTCACCATCCTGGTAAGCCGCGTACTTGAGGCGGCCGGCCAGGACCATGTGTGTTTGGGTGTGGTGCTCATGGGTTGTGGGTGTTTGGGCAACGCGAGCCCGAAGCTCACGCGCCACCTGTTGGTTTACTGGCATTACTTTTATGCAGTCGTCGGCTGAAGGGGAGTCGAACCCCTAACGTCGCCCGCTCCGTGGTTTCTCAGGCCACAGACTGCAGCCGTCCTCCCCTGGGGCGCCCCTGGGGACGTAGCGGTCAGCCCTTGTTGACCTTGTCGAATTCCGCGTTGATCTTCGCGTCTTCCGACTTGGCCCAGGCCGGGTCCTGCGCCGCAAGACCGTCGTACTCGGCCTTGAGGGTCACCGACCCCTCCGTGTCGCCGGGCTCCACGTGGTTGTCGATGTCGGTCATGATCGCGGAGTCCACGCGGGCCTCCGAGTCGGCAAGGGTCTCGCCGGACTGGGTCCCGGGCAGGCTGTTGGCGTCGAGGGTCTGGGTCGTGGTGTGCTTGGACATGTGCTCTCTCCTGAACTACTGCGCGTGATTGCGCATGGCTGAATGTGAGGGACGCGATCCCCCCGGGAAGTCAAACCCTACAAGCTACTGGCTTGTACACCCAACGCCCTGCCAGGGAACGTGTTAGCGAATTCGCCCTAGCTGAGCAGTAATAAGGCCGGTGTTCTTAGCGCTGCTTGAACTACGGGTGTCACAGGCACCCGGCGGATAGCCAGTCCGCGTCCCCGGCACAACTAGTCGGCGATGGCGCCGCGTGGCATCCCAAGCGCCGCATCCGTACGGTACCGGGGCTCCAGGGAGTCACCCGGGCCGGCCAGGCGCCCCATGGCCAGAGTCACGTCGTCCTCGGCCCCTCCGGTCACCTGGTTGTGGACCACGAGCGGCGGTCCCCAGGTGTCGTCCGGGGCTTCGATGGCCGCGACCATCTTGGCCTTGCACTGACAGCCCTCGTTCGGGCAGATCCCGCCGTGCTGGTTCAGGTAGGCCTCGGCCGCCTCCATCGCCAGGCGCCGGCCCTGGAACACGCGCCCGACTTGTCCGTCCATGTAGGCGATGGCCCACCACTCCTTCTCACCCATCACAGCCGGCCCCCGGTGTTGCCGAAGGGGCCCTGCATGGCCTGATCGTCCACGCCCTCGTAGACGTCCTCGGGATCGTCCACGGACTCGGGGCCGTTGTCCAAGTCGGACATCACGTCCTCCATGTCCTTGGCCTCGTGCTCCTTGAGGACGAGGGGATCCACGTAGGTCCCGGCCGGCGGGGTACCGGCTACCTCCACCCGTCCGCGCCGGGTGGCAATGCGCGGGCCCTTCACGGCCCTGGTCTTGCGAATGGCCGGGCCCTTGGTCCCGGTCTTGGCAGTCTTTGACATGGTGCTCTCCTTACGGGCCTAGCCCGTGGCGTCCAGGGCGGGAATCGAACCCACGATATTCCGGCCATGCCGTGACCCCGTAGGGCCCCACGCTCGGCCGGTGCCTTCCCAGCTCAGCATCCCGAACAAAAGTGGTAGGCCAGCCCAGGCGTACGCCCGTCCTGTTACTGGGGATCCTGCCATCCCCAGCCTACCGAAAAAGGGCCGGACATTCACGCGGGCGTCTTGGCGCACCCATGCACAGGAGAGCTGTTCGCCCAAGCCCGTGGTGTCTGTCCGGCAAATCATCGTGGGCTAGAATATGGGTCGCGTTTGGAGTGTGTCAACTGGGCTCGTGTAGAAACTCGGAGTGTGGCGAAATTGCGGGAGTTTTCTCACCGAGCGCTAACCGTACGCGAGATCTCACGGGACTTCGATACCGTGATCCAGCTTGGCCATATGCCGCGCCGCAATGAAGGCCAGGAACCGGAGGCGCATGTGGCTGTATGGCGCCGCCCACCAGGCCAACAGCGCGGCCGTCAACGGGAATCGGGCCGCGTCGATCACGGGAACGGCGACTCCAGCGCACTCGGGATCCCGTAGGCCTCACGGCGCAGGTCGACCAGGCGCGCATGCTGCATACGGGCCCAGGGGGCGATCCCCGCCTGCAAGCCCTGTTCCCAGGCCACCAGTAGCAGCGTGGCCAGGGTGAATAGTGTGGGGCGCCCGCTCACTTGTCCTCCCCGTCCTCACGGTCCTCGGCCCGCTCCATGGCCCAGTAGGACCACACACAGGCCAGGGCCAGGGTCACGAATGCCCAGGTCACTTGTCCTCCCCGGACAGGTCCATGCCTTCGGTGTACGCGTCACTGGCCCCCATACCCTCGAAGTCCGGCAGGTTGTCCAGTCCGTCCTTCGTATCCGGGGTGTAGCCCATGAGGTCCGGTGCCGCGTCCGAGGCCACAACATGGGCCTTGCCGTCACCCGTGGCCTGGCCGAGCGGCGTGATACCGGGGCCCTTGGCCGGGGGCGTGGCCACGCTCGTGGTGGACTTGGGCTTGCGTCCCTGGGGCTTGGCCGGTCCGTCCCGGTCCGGGATCAGATCCATGGCTGCCTTGGCCGCGCGCAAGGTCAGGAGGGACTGGGCAAGGCCACCCACCTTCACCATGTCTTGCAGCTGGGCGTTGGTGCTGTCGTAGCCCTTGCCGGTGAGCTTGCTGATAAGGCCCCAGGCCTGGCCACTGAGGGACTGGATCGCTTCGTTGATGTCTCGGGTCATGGTAGCTCCTGTATGGGTTGCTTGTCTTCGACGTGGTGCGCTCTAGACGCTCCGTGAGTGGTCCCCAGTAAGCACCGGGGACCCTACACGCAAGGCCTAGCCCTTCTTTGGTGGGTTCTTGAGCATGTACTCCAGGTCCCTGGCCACGCGCTCCATCTCCTCCGGGGTGACACCATGGAACGGCTGGCCGTAGAACCCCGAGGCTTTGGGGATGGTCCAACATGGGTGTTTGTAGTCCCACTCACGCATGCTGTAGGCCTCGTGCTCATTGAAGATCAAGTGGTCGACCACAGGGAGCTGCACCATGTTCCCTGCCTTGATCATGTGTTTGGTGGACTCGATGTCAGGGCCCGAGGGACTGATAGGCCCGCTCGGATGGTTGTGTGCGATGATCACGGCATTGGCTCCCATCTTGAGCGCGCGTCGGAACACGTCACGCGGGGCCATGGGGGTCATGTGGGCCTCTCCTTTATGGATCAGCTCGGACCCGAGCAGGCGCCCGTCATGGTCCAGGCCAAGTAACACAGCGTGCTCCTGGTTACCGTCGCCGATGTGTTTGACTAGGTGCGGGTGGGCCTTGGTCACTGAGATACGCCCTACCCCCGGGGCCACGAGTAGGCTGGGGAGGGAGTCCTTCGGGGCCTGGATGCGTGCGCGGTGGCGCTTCACGTAGTTGGGGATCATGGTGTACCTGTGGGGCTTGGATAGGGGACTGTCAATAGGCTCTGGTAGGACCGGGGCTAGGCCACGGGCCCGCACAACCTACAGGGTCACTTGGTAGTCGCTGCTTTGAGGGCCCGCATCATGTGGCCAAGCATGATCTGTCCAGACAGACACAGGCCTGGAGTGTGGTTCTCTACCGCTTCGCACACGTCACAGTCCGCGACATGCCGTGAGAAGTTGCCAGAGCGGATCAAGGCCTCCTTGGTCTCTTTGCTCAGCATGGGCCTAGTCCATATCCAGCATGGCGAAGCGCTCGGCCGTGTCATCACAGAGCGGTTCTACGCGGGCCAGGGCCTTGGTCAGCTCGGCCCGGATCGTGGCCACGTGCGAGGCCCCGAGGACCGTAGCGTATCCCTTGGCACGATCGTTAACCTCGCGTAGCCGGCGCATGAAGGTAGCCGCACCACGGGCCCCAAGCTGTGACTGGCCCTGCTTTTTGGCTTGGGCCTCGGACGCTTCTAGGTCCGTGAGAACCGTGGCCACTTCGGACGCCAGGCCCCGGACGATGCCAGAGAACAGGCGCTCGCCCGTGGTGATCGGCAGGCCAGGGAGGATCCACCCGGACCCCCAAGCCTGAGACATCGCATCACAGAGCCGCTCGGCCCCCGCGACGTGGCGGTTAGGGACGTACCAACCGGCCGGGCCCATGCTGATCGCGCCGAACCGACGGATCAGGGTATCACGGAGCCACATGGTGACCTCAGCGGCCGGGAACCGTTCCTCGGCAACGCGGCGCACGTAGTCTGCGTTCACACGCTCGCACACGTCCGTGGGGCCAGTCAGCTCCAGGCGCCCGTCCGTGAAAAGCACGGCCGTAAGGTTGATGCGTCCGGCATGGTCGCCAACGTCCCCCCGGGTGGCCGGGGTAAGGACGATCCACCGGCCCGCAAACTTGCGCACGCGCCCGTCCGTGCTGGCCACGCGGTCCCCCTTCTTACGGCCGCCACGGTCCGAGCGCACCACGTTGCCCCCGTTGGTGAGTGGGGCCAGAGCAAAGCCTACGTGAGCCACACAGCTCTTGGGGCTGGGCGCCCAAGTGTCCGGGCATCCTGCCAGGGCCAGTTTCTCCTTGATGGTCGAGAGGGCAAGCTCGCCCGCTCCGTACCAACCCAGGATGACCCCCTCAGCGTCGAGGTTGGCACCAGCCACCATGTTGCCTGCGGACAGGATGGGACGGGCATCCACCTGTGGTTCTGCCATGACGCGTTGTGCCGCGCCCATGTAGGCCAGACGCTCCGAGCGGGGGCGTGAGAAGATGTCAGGGCCCGAGGGGACGTGAGCGATGCCAGGGCCCACCGGAAGTCCACTACCAGCAACGCTCGGATCGTGCGCACGGATCGATCCCATGGCTGGGGCTGGGGCTGTCGGGGCCAGAGGCAGGGGAGCAATGTCAGCCCATGGCGTGGACTCGTCGGGCTCGGTCTCGGTGAGTGCGCCCAACACAGCCGCTTGGACGGCAACCACGGGATTGGGCAGCTCTTGGATGGCCGGAGCCCAGTTGCGGGCCATGTGGTAGAACAGGCCCGATACGTAGGGCATGGCCCGAGCCCAGATGTCCGAGCGCTTCGCCTTGAACGCCACCTGTAGTTGTTCCCTCAGTGCTGGGTTGATGCTGACCAGCGCACTGATCGCGGGCACGAGGGCCAGCAACTCCGTGATTCCAAACGCCGCTGCAATGCGGGCCAGCATACCCGGGATGGGGCTCACCGGGGCCTGAGGGGCCTGGGGCTTTGGCTGGGGCATGGGAACGATCTTGCTGGGCTTGTCATCTAGTTCGATCTCGACTGCGTCTGGGTTCTGCTGCTGCATGCTCATGGTAGCTCTCCTGTGTGGTGTTGGGTGTTGGCGCTCGAAGTTAGAAGGCTGCTTAGCTTGCTCGCTCCATGTCAAGCCAGCGTCCCTGAATGTCGGACCAAACGTAATTCGCTTCCATCGCGTCGCGGTACACGTCGCAAAGGTAATCCTTGATTTGGTTACGATTGCGTCCACCGACAGTCACTTTGTAACCGCCAAACGTAGCGGTAACGGTGATCCGATGCTGAGTCCAACCATCGTACATGCCAGCATCGTTCATATGGTGGAACGAGCAGTCAAGCTTGATCGTGGTCTCGGTAACCGACACGAGCTTGGTACCGGCATCGATGCCACTACCAGACGGTAAAAGCTTCTGTAGACCGATAAGGCGAAGCTTCCATTTCGAAGCCCAGTCTTTGTTACCGCTCCGTTCGCTATTGGCGAGCGCATCGGTGCACGAGAGTAGCTGTGTCGCGAGTGTTTCAGACTTCATAGAATCACCTTTGGAGGGGGTTGGGTTGTGAGGGTCTGGGCGCTCGTGTCTGGGCGCCACCGTAGTGGTACCCAGGGCCAGCGTCAAGGCCTAGTGAGTGCGAGTAGCGCTGTAGGCGATGCCCTGGTGCTGGAACGGATCCACGCATGCCAGGGCCGTGGCGAACGAGTAGCCCGTGTGCTCCACCATGGCCGGCTCATGGTCCGAGTCCCAAGAGACCACGATGGTAGCCTTGCGCTGTAGGACTTCCCAGTAGCCCGCGTCATAGGCCAGGGCCGTGAGACACTCATCCAGGGTGCTGGTGTACTTAGGGAGCGGCGTACGAAGGCCCACCCGGCCAGTGATCTCCTCTTGAGCCTGACAGATGGTGGAGTAGGGGTGAGAGGGGTTGGACAGAACGAAGGAGCAGCATCCACAGTTGGTCATGGTGAACCAAGACAGAGCAAGCCCTATGCCCGTCCTCAGGCCTGGCAAGCCCTTGAGGTCTGGACCACAGGGCTGGCCTAGTGCGAAACCTAGTACGCGAATGTGCGTAAACCATTTCACAGTGTGGGTAGACTCGTTCGCACCTGGCTTGAGCTAGACCCTCTACTATAGAGGTCCGCAAGCGAGTTGGGTCTTAACCGACCCTCGCCGCGATCGAAGCCTTGGCCGCCTGGTGAGAGTCACTGTAGGCCAGCCTACACTTTCGGCTAGGCCTTGGGAGGGGTCCTAGAGTCCAGTCCCATTCCCGCACAATTGCCGCATTTGTAGCCAGTAACTGGGCCTTACTGCGCCCAAACCAGGCCTGTCCTGGGCCCTTTCCGTAGTCCCCAGGGCCCTAGGGTCAGCTAGCCGCACCTACTGCAAGTGCCTTGAATCCATAGGGCCTGTAGGGGGGAGTCTTCCCCTTTTCTGGGGGCTGGAACACCCACGAGCTTTCCAGCACAGTGGGATCCGAAGCTTGGAATTCACGTGACTTGAAGTCGCGGC
>JADMIO011189621.1_pt1 | contig 45749 bp, 50 predicted proteins | sample 8958161 | NCBI WGS metagenome assembly JADMIO01 (sample SAMN16585339, study PRJNA669376) | soil metagenome | isolation source: Crop rotation soil | place: USA: Cullars Rotation, Alabama | collected 2011
GCCGCGACTTCAAGTCACGTGAATTCCAAGCTTCGGATCCCACTGTGCTGGAAAGGCTCATCTCCAACATGCTGGAGCCGTCGATCGAGGTCTATGCCCCCTGGCGCGACGAGGGCTTCCTCAACCGCTTCGGCGGCCGGGCGCAGATGATCGATTATTGCGAGCAGCACGGCCTGCCGATCAAGCAGTCGCGCTCCAAGCCCTACTCGACCGACGCCAACCTGCTGGGCCTCACCCATGAAGGCGGGCAGCTCGAATCCCTCGACACCCCGGCCGAGCTGGTCGTGCCGGAAATGGGCATCTGGGCGAAGGACGCACCCGACCAGGCCGAGCGCTTCGCCGTGCGCTTCGAGAAGGGCCGTCCGGTCTCGGTCAATGGCGAGGCGGTCTCGACGCTGGGCGCCTTCCTCGCCGCCAACCAGGTCGCCGGCCGCCACGGCGTCGGCATCGGCCTGCACATGGTCGAGAACCGCTTCGTCGGCGTGAAGTCGCGCGGCGTCTACGAGCAGCCGGGCATCGAGCTGCTCGGCACCTGCTACGGCTTCCTGCTCCAGCTCGTCCTCGACCGGCGCAGCCGCGAGCTGCTCGACCATCTCGGGCCGTTCTTCGCCAAGCAGGTCTATCAGGGCTATTACAACGACCTCGCCTCGCAGATGGTGCGCACCGCCGTCGGCGAGATCAGCGCGCTCGCCACCGGCACCATCACCGTCAGCCTCTACAAGGGCATCGTGAACTACGTCCGCGCCGAGGATACCCCGCACTCGCTGTTCAGCCTCGACGGCTCGATGGAGGCCGAGGGCAGCTTCGACCACCGCGATTCCGAGGGCTTCCTGCGCGTGCTGGCGGTCCATGCCCGCGCCCTGTCGCGCACGGGTCAGGTCAAGACCAAGTAGGGTGCGCTACCGCGCACCCCTGACCAAGTAGGGCCTACTCGACCTCGCACAGATAGTGATGGCGCTCGGTCGCGACCCGGCCGAGCCGCCATTCGGCGGCGCGGCCGTCGAGACTGAGCGCCACCCGGTCGATCTCCAGGAGCGGCGTGCCCGCCTCGACCCCGAGATGCCGGCAATCCTCGTCCTCGGCGGCGACGGCGCGCAGCCGTTCCACCGCCCGTACGATGGTGACGCCGTAGCGACGTTGATAAAGGTCGTAGAGGGTGTTGGGCAGCGCCGGCCGGCCCTCGGCGCCGAGATCCGGGTATAGCGTCACCGGCACGCTGATCCGCTCGACGATTACCGGCCTGTCGTCGAGGTTGCGGGTGCGCAGAATGCGCAGCACCACCGCCCCCGGCTCCAGGCCCAGCCGCTCGGTCTCGGCCGCATCCGCCACCGCACGGCGGCAATCCAGCACATGGCTTTCCGGCATCTGCCGCGCGTCACGGCGATCGACGATGCGCAGGAAGTGGAACAGCGACCGCTCGGCGGTATGGGTGGCGACGAAGGTGCCGCGGCCCTGCACCCGCACCAGGATGTTGCGCTGGGCGAGCTCGTCCAGCGCCTTGCGCACCGTGCCCTGCGACACATTGAGCTCGTCGGCCAGCTTGAACTCGCTCGGCAGCGCCTCGCCGGGGCGATAACGCCCCGAGGTGATGCCGTCGCGGATCACCTCGACCACCTGTCGGTAGAGCGGCTGGGCCTCCAGCCCGCGCCGTTCGGCACTGCTCATCGTCTCTCCTGTCGCACCACTCTTATATAAGATATAAATCCCTTGACAGCAATCGCCGTGGGATGGAACGCTCCGGGCAACAATTTCAGTCAGTGAATCCTGGGGAGACGAGGGAACGATGCAGCCGCATTTCGTAGTCCACAACCAGACCGACACGGTCGGCGTGGTCGTGGTCGAGGACGTGAAGGCCGGGCAGGAGCTGTCCGGCTGGGTCATGGAAAACGACTCGACCATCACCGTGAAGGCGGGATCGGAGATCCCGCTCGGCCACAAGGTCGCGATCCGGGCGATCAAGTCGGGCGACACGATCCTGAAATACGACCACGACATCGGCAAGGCGATCGCCGACATTCCGGCCGGCGGCTATGTCCACGCCCACAACATCAAGACGAAGAGGTGGTAGCCATGGCGCTTCCCGATCATTTCATGGGCTACCGGCGCGAGAACGGCCGGGTCGGTGTGCGCAACCACGTCATCGTCCTGCCGCTCGACGACATCTCCAACGCCGCCTGCGAGGCCGTCGCCCGCAACATCCACGGCGTCATGGCCCTGCCGCACGCCTATGGCCGGCTCCAGTTCGGCGCCGATCTCGACCTGCATTTCCGCACCATGATCGGCACGGGCAGCAACCCGAACGTCGCCGCGGTGGTGGTGATCGGCATCGAGCCGGAATGGACCAAGCGCATCGTCGACGGCATCGCCAAGACCGGCAAGCCGGTCCAGGGCTTCGCCATCGAGCAGAACGGCGACATCGCGACCATCGCGGCGGCGTCGCGCTGCGCCAAGGACTTCCTGCATTGGGCGTCCGAGAAGTATCGCGAGAAGACCGGCATCGACGAGCTGTGGGTCGCGACCAAGTGCGGTGAGTCCGACACCACCTCCGGCCTCGCCTCCTGCCCGACCGTCGGCAACCTGATCGACAAGCTCGATCCGCTGGGGGCCACCACCTGCTTCGGCGAGACGTCGGAGATCACCGGCGGCGAGCTGGTCTGCGCCGACCGCGCCAAGACCCCGGAAGCGCGCGCCAAGTTCATGAAGACCTGGGAAGCCTATCAGCGCGACGTGATCGAAGCGCACAAGACCGACGACCTGTCGGACTCGCAGCCGACCAAGGGCAACAAGTTCGGCGGTCTCAGCACCATCGAGGAAAAGGCGTTCGGCAACCTGGAGAAGATCGGCAAGAGCACCTCGTTCATCGACGTGCTGGAGCCGGCCGAGGAGCCGACCAAGGGCCCGGGCCTCTACTTCATGGACACCTCCAGTGCCGCGGCCGAGTGCAACACGCTGCAGGCGGCGGGCGGCTGGGTCGTGCACCTGTTCCCGACCGGCCAGGGCAACATCGTCGGCCATCCGATCATGCCGGTGATCAAGCTCAGCGGTAACCCCCGCACCGTGCGGACGATGTCGGAGCATATCGACGTGGACGTGACCGGCATCCTCAGGCGCGAGATGACCATCTCCGACGCCGGCGACAAGCTGATCGACATGACGATCCGCACCGCCAACGGTCGGGTCACCGCCGCGGAGGCGCTCGGTCACCGCGAGTTCGTGATGACCAAGCTGTACCGCAGCGCCTGATCAGCCCCATCCGGCGCCGATCATGACGACGCTGAAGGTCGAAGTGTGGCGCGGCGGCGTCGAAGGCCAACTCCAGGCCTTCGACGTGCCGCGGCGCGACAGCCAGACCGTGCTCGACGTCGTGACCTGGATCCAGCGGCGGCTCGACCCGTCGCTGGCCTACCGCTTCGCCTGCCGCGTCGGCATGTGCGGGTCCTGCGCCATGACCGTGAACGGTCGGCCGCGCTGGACCTGCCGCACCCATGTCTCGCGGCTGGACAGCGACCGGCTGGTGATCGAGCCGCTGCGCAACCTGCCGATCATCAAGGACCTCGCCTGCGACATGGCGGGGTTCTTCGACAAATGGGCCCGGGCCGAGGGCAAGTTCGTGCCGAAGGCGGCGCCGCCGCCGGCCAGCAACGGCTTCGCGGTGGTGAAGCCCGACGACAGGCAGCGCCAGGCCGCCAACGAGGGCATCGAGTGCATCGGCTGCGCGGTGTGCTATTCCGGCTGCGACGTGGTGACCTGGAACCCGGACTATCTGGGCCCGGCGGCGCTCAACCGGGCCTGGACGCTGGAGAACGACATACGCGACGGCGGCAGGACGGCACGGCTTGCCGCGGTGGCGGGCGATGCCGGGTGCCACGCCTGCCACAGCCACCAGAGCTGCACGGAATTCTGCCCCAAGTCGCTGAGCCCGACGGCGTCGATCGCCGGGCTGAAGCGCGCGACACTGCGCGCGGCGCTGAAGGGGGAGATATGAAGCGTCCCCTCGTCGCCGATTTTCAAATTCTCCCTCACCCTTCCCTCTCCCCCGAGGGGAGAGGGTCTTCCATTCCTTGGTTCGGCGCACGCGGGACTTCCGCATGACCCGCCGCTCGGAAGTCCTGCTCTGGGCGGCGCAGCGCGGCTCCGCCGCGGTACTCGTCGTCGGCGTGGCGGTGCATCTCGCCACCATCCTCTATGCCGTGCGCGGCGGGCTCAGTGCCGCCGAGATTCTCGGCCGCACCCGCGGCAGTTTCGGCTGGTTCGGCTTCTACGCCCTCTTCGTGGCCGCGGTCGCGGTTCACACCCCGATCGGGCTGCGCACCATCGCGCGGGAATGGACGCCATGGCGCGGCCGGTCGCTCGACCTTGCCGTGCTGGCCTTCGGGCTGCTGCTGGCGCTCGCCGGCTGGCGGGCGATCTGGGGGCTCTACCGGTGAACGGCCATCGCCGCCATGCGAGCTGGCTCGCCTTCCTGGTCCACCGGCTGTCCGGGCTGGCGCTCGGCCTGTTCCTGCCCGTGCATTTCTGGGCGCTCGGCCAGGCGATCACCGGCGAGGCGTCTTTCGAAGGCTTCCTGCGCTGGGCCGAGCAGCCGCTGGTCAAGCTGTCGGAGACCCTGCTGGTGACCCTGCTGGCGCTGCACATGGCCGGCGGCCTCCGGCTGCTGGTGCTCGAATTCCTGCCCTGGCATCGCTGGCAGAAGGGGGCGGTGGCCGCCGCCGCCGGCTTCGGCGCCGCGATCGGGCTGCTCTACCTCCTGGATATCGCCGCATGAGCTCCCGCGGTTTCGCAGAACCCGCTGCCGCGGCAAGCGCTTGCCTGAGGCAAACGCCGTGAGCTCCCGCGGTTTCGCAGAAACCGCTGCCGCGGCAAGCGCTTGCCTGAGGCAAACGCCGTGAGCTCCCGCGGTTTCGCAGAAACCGCTGCCGCGGCAAGCGCTTGCCTGAGGCAAACGCCGTGAGCTCCCGCGGTTTCGCAGAAACCGCTGCCGCGGCAAGCGGATCCCCGGGGGATTCGCCGTGAGCACGATCGACCTGCTGCTGATCGCCATCATGTTCGTCGCGAGCTTCGCCTCGGGGCTCGCCGGCTTCGCCTTCGCCCTCATCGCGACCGGCACGACGCTGCACCTGCTGCCGCCGCTCGACGCGGTGCCGCTGGTGCTGGCTGGCAGCCTCGCCGCCCAGGCGGTCAGCCTCGTGGTGCTGCGCGGCAGCGTCACCTGGCACCGGCTGGCGCCGTTCCTGATCGGCGGCATCATCGGCATTCCGCTCGGCACCGAGCTCTTGCGCCTCGCCGACCCGGAGCTGTTCCGCTTCTGGCTCGGCGTGTTCCTGGTCGCCTATTCCGGCTTCATGCTGGTGCGCAAGCCCGGTCCGCCTTTGGAGATGAACAGCCCGGCCCTCGCCCTCGCCGCCGACTTCGTGATCGGCTTCATCGGCGGGGTGATGGGCGGCTTCGCCGGATTGTCCGGTGCCGTGCCGACGATCTGGTGCGGGCTGCGCGGCTGGCCGCGCGACGAGCAGCGCGGCGTCTACCAGCCCTATATCGTGGTGATGCAGCTCGCCTCGCTGCTATGGGTCGGCCACCGGCTGACGATCTCGCCCAACGTTCCGTGGCTGTTCCTGCTGACCCTGCCGGCGATGCTGCTCGGCACCTGGCTCGGCATCAAGCTCTACAAGCGCATCGACGACGTCCTGTTCCGGCGCATTATTCTGTTGCTTCTGCTGCTGTCGGGAGGTGTCCTGATCTTCTGATAAACCAATAACAGTTGTGGGAGGAATGAGACGATGGGATTGGGTCAGGCGCTCGGCAGGATAGCGGCCGCTCTGGTGCTGGCGGTGGTCGCGACGGGCAGTGTGGCGGCGCAGGAAGCCAAGGAAATCCGTATTTCCAAGCAGTTCGGCATCAGCTATCTGCCACTGACGCTGATGGAGGCGCTGCAGCTCGTCGAGAAGCAGGCGAAGGCTGCGGGGCTCGGCGAGGTCAAGGCGAGCTGGATGCAGCTCACCGGCGGTGCTCCCACCAACGACGCGCTGATCTCCGGCAATCTCGACGTCGCCGGCGGCGGGGTCGGGCCGATGCTGACGATCTGGGCGCGGACCAGGGGCAATATCGGGGTGCGGGCGATCGCCTCGCTGAACTCGATGCCGCTCTACCTCGTCTCCAACAACCCCAAGGTCAAGACGATCAAGGACCTGACGGAGGCCGACCGGATCGGCATGCCGGCGGTGAAGATCTCGATCCAGGCGGTGACCTTGCAGATGGCGGCCGAGCAGATGTTCGGCGCCGGCCATTCCGGCGATCTCGACAAGCTGACCGTGTCGATGGGCCATCCCGACGCGCTGGCCGCCCTGATGGCCGGGCGCAGCGAGATCACCGGCCATTTCGGCAGCCCGCCGTTCCAGGAGCAGGAGCTGCTCGACCCGCGAATGACCAAGGTGCTGAATTCCTACGACGTGCTGGGCGGGCCGGCGACCTTCAACCTGGTCTGGGCGACCGACAAGTTCCACAAGGAGAACCCGAAGCTGTTCGCCGCCTTCCTCGCCGCCCTGGAGGAGGCGATGAGCTTCATCAACGCCAACCGCAGCGAGGCGGCGAAGCTGTGGATCAAGGCGGAGAACTCGAAGCTGCCGCAGGATTTCGTCGAGAAGGTGCTGGCCAACCCGGAATACGTCTTCACCACGGCGCCGCAGAACGTGATGAAGTATGCCGAGTTCATGCATCGCACCGGCGCGATCAAGGAGAAGCCGGCAAGCTGGAAGGACCTGTTCTTCGACGACCTCCACGGCAAGCAGGGGAGCTGACCGGATGTCGGAGGTCCTCGCGCCGGAGATGTCGGCCGTGGCCGTGCCGCGCGGCCCGGTGGCCGGGGTGCGGCCGCTGGTCTCGGTCGACGGCGTCACCCTGCAATACAAGACGCCGCAGCATCTGGTGACCGCCACCTACCGCGTCAGCTTCTCGGTGTTCGAGGGCGACCGTTACGTGCTGCTCGGCCCGTCGGGCTGTGGCAAATCCTCGCTGCTGAAGGCGATCGCCGGCTTCATCAAGCCGGTCGAAGGCCATATCGCGCTGCAGGACAAGCCGGTCGAGCGGCCCGGTCCCGACCGCATGATGGTGTTCCAGGAATTCGACCAGCTGCTGCCGTGGAAGACCGTGCTCGGCAACGTCATGTTCCCGATGCTGCGGTCCGGCATCCTCGGCCGGGCCGAAGCGCGCGACCGGGCGCTCGCCTATATCGAGAAGGTCAACCTGTCGAAATTCGCCAACGTCTTCCCGCACATGCTCTCCGGCGGGATGAAGCAGCGCGTCGCCATCGCCCGCGCCATGGCGATGGAGCCGGCGGTGCTGCTGATGGACGAGCCCTTCGCCGCCCTCGACGCGCTGACCCGCCGCCGGATGCAGGAGGAGCTGCTGCAGCTCTGGGACGACATCCGCTTCACGGTTATCTTCGTCACCCATTCGATCGAGGAGGCGATCCTCGTCGGCTCGCGCATCCTGGTGCTGTCGCCCCATCCCGGGCGGGTGAAGGCGGAGCTCAACGCCCATGCCTTCGATTTCAGCCATCTCGGCGGCACCGACTTCATGTCGGTGCAAAGCCGCATCCACACCATGCTGTTCGCCGACCAAGTCGAGCCGGAGGCCGCCCATGGCTGACGTGAGAACCGCCACCCTCGCCCCGCCGATCCGGCCGGAATACGAGAACGCCACTCTCGAGACCGGGCAGATCGGCGATGCCGAGCGGGTGCTGCCGGCGCTCGAACGGCTGGTCAACAACACCGTCTTCCGCCGCGCCCTGGTGCTGGTGGCGCTGGGCATCGCCTGGGAGCTCTATGCCCGCTGGCTGAACAACCCGCTGACCTTCCCGACCCTGACCGAGACGGCGGTGGCGCTGTGGGATTCGGTGGTGAACGGGCCGCTGATCGACCGCACCCTCACCTCGGTGCGGGTGCTGCTGATGGGCTATTCGGCGGGCATCCTGATCGCCGCCGCCTTCACCACGCTGGCGGTGTCGACCCGGGTGGGCACCGACCTCTTGTCGACCCTGACCGCGATGTTCAACCCGCTGCCGGCGATCGCGCTGCTGCCGCTGGCGTTGCTGTGGTTCGGCCTCGGGGTGCCCAGCCTAGTCTTCGTCATCATTCATTCCGTGCTGTGGGCGGTGGCGCTCAACACCCATTCGGGCTTCCAGTCGGTGTCGGAGACCCAGCGCATGGCCGGGCAGAATTACGGGCTGCGCGGCATCTCCTATGTCTGGTTCATCCTGATCCCAGCCGCCTTCCCCTCGATCCTCACCGGCCTCAAGATCGGCTGGGCCTTCGCCTGGCGCACCCTCATCGCCGCCGAGCTGGTGTTCGGCGTGTCGTCGCGCTCGGGCGGGCTCGGCTGGTTCATCTTCGAGAACCGCAACCAGATCCAGACCGACTACGTCTTCGCCGGGCTGGTGACGGTGATCATCATCGGCCTGCTGGTCGAAGGGGTGATTTTCCGCACCATCGAGGCCCGCACCGTGCGGCGCTGGGGAATGCAGCGATGAACACCAATTTCCGCCTTCACGTCGATCCGGCCGCCGTCGAGGAGGCGGCGAAGCTGCTCTACATACGCGCGCTTAAGCTCTTGCCCGACGACATCAAGAGCGGGTTCAAGCGCCTGGACCGCGACGAGAGCGACGCCACCGCCAAGGGCATCCTCGCCACCATGATCGCCAACATCGCGGTGGCGGAGCGGACCGACAACCTGCTGTGCCAGGATACCGGCATCCCCATCTACAACGTGGTGATCGGCCGCGACGTCGATCTCGACGGGGCGGAAATGAAGGCGGCGATCCGCCGGGGCGTCGAGCGGGCGACCCGCGACCATCCGCTACGCTCCTCCGTCGTCCATCCCATCACCCGGCAGAACGAGCACAGCTCCTGCGGCGTGCGCATCCCCGTGATCAACATCGACTTCAGCGACGAGCCGCGCACGCTCGTACTGGAGATGATCCCCAAGGGTTCGGGCTCGGAGAACGGCTCGTTCCTGAAGATGTGCATCCCGGCCGACGGGGTCGCCGGCATCAAGTCCTTCGTCATCGACCGGGTGATCGATGCCGGCGGCAAGGTCTGCCCGCCGACCATCGTCGGGGTCGGCATCGGCGGCACCTCCGACCTTTGCATGCACCTCGCCAAGGTCGCGGCGACCCGGCCGCTGGGGTCGGTCTGCGAGGACGCGGAGGGGGCGAAGCTGGAGCAGATGCTGGGGGCGGCGGTCAACAGCCTGGGCATCGGCCCGCAGGGACTGGGCGGCGACGGCACCGCCTTCGCCGTGCATGTCGAGCTGGCGGCGACGCATATCACCATGAATCCGGTGGCGGTGAACATCCAATGCCACTCGGCGCGGCGGGCCACCGCCCGCTTCACCGAGACCGGCGTCGAGTTCGGGTTCTAGGCCATGACCCATCACATCCTGCGCATGCCCGCGACCGAGGATCAGATCCGCGCGCTGCGGGTCGGCGACACCGTGACGCTCGAGGACACGCTGTTCGGCATCCGCGACGCAACGCAGATCCACATGTTCGACCATGGCCGAAAGACCCGCTTCGACCTTTCCGGCCACGCGGTGATCCACACCGCCCCCAATGTCCGCAAGGTGCCACCCTCGGCCGACCATCCCGCCGGCTATGAGCCGGTCTGCATCGGCACCACCACCTCGGCCCGCATGGAACGCTTCACCGAGCCGCTGATGCGCGAGTACGGGGTGCGCATCGTCATCGGCAAGGGCGGGCTGGGGCCCGCCTCGGCCAAGGCGTTCCGCGAGCAGGGCGGGGTCTACCTCGCCATCATCGGCGGCACCGCGGCGCTGGAGACCACCTGGATCGAGGCGATCGAGGATGTCGACCTCGACGACCTCAACCCCGAAAGCCTGTGGCGCTTCCGCATCAAGGGCTTCGGCCCGCTGCTGGTGGCGATGGATTCGGCCGGCGGCAGCCTCTACGACACTGTCGCCGCCACCGTCGCCGAGCGCCGCAAGGCGGCGTTGGCCGCCATGGGTGTCGCCGTCTGATGCGGCGAACGCAGACCGATATCCTGATCCTCGGCTCCGGCGGCGCCGGGCTGTTCGCGGCGCTGCACGCCCACAAGGCCGATCCCCGGCTGGACATCACCGTGGCGGTGAAGGGCCTGCTCGGCAAATGCGGCTGCACCCGCATGGTCCAGGGCGGCTACAACGTGGCGCTCGCGGCCGATGATTCGGTCGAGCGCCACTTCATGGACACGATCGAAGGCGGCAAGTGGCTGAACGACCAGGATCTCGCCTGGATCCTGGTCGAGGAGGCGCAGGTGCGCATCCGCGAGCTGGAGAACGAGCTCGGCTGCTTCTTCGACCGCAACCCCGACGGCACCGTCCACCAGAAGGCCTTCGCCGGCCAGACCTTCGACCGCACCGTCCACAAGGGCGACCTCACCGGCATCGAGATCATCAACCGCCTGGCCGAGCAGGTCTGGGCGCGGCAGATCAACCGGCTGGAGGAGCATCGGGCGATCGAGCTGGTCCCGGCGGCGGACGGCTCCGGCCTCGCCGGCGTGCTGTTCGTCGACATCCGCACCGGCCAGCCGCTGTTCGTGCAGGCCCGCGCGGTGCTGCTCGCCACCGGCGGCGGGCCGACGATGTACAAGTATCACACCCCGTCGGGCGACAAGACCTGCGACGGCATGGCGATGGCGTTGCGCGCCGGCCTGACCCTGCGCGACATGGAGATGGTGCAGTTCCACCCCACCGGCCTGCTGGCCGGACCCGACACCCGCATGACCGGCACGGTGCTGGAGGAAGGCCTGCGCGGTTCGGGCGGGCACCTGCTCGACGGCGGCGGCGTGCGTTTCATGGCGGAATACGACCCGAAGGGCGAGCGCGCCACCCGCGACGTGGTCAGTCGCGCCATCTTCGACCGCATCCGCCAGGGCCGCACGACCGCGAATGGCGGGGTGCATATCAAGATGAGCCATCTCGGGCCGGACACTGTCCGCAAGCAGTTCAAGGGCATGGTCGAGCGCTGCGCCGATTGCGGCTTCGATCTTGCCGGCGGGCTGGTCGAGGTGATCCCGACCGCGCACTACATGATGGGCGGCGTCGAGTTCGCTCCCGATTGCCGCACCGCGCTGACCGGTCTCTTCGCCGCCGGCGAGGATACCGGCGGGGTGCACGGCGCCAACCGCCTGGGCGGCAATGGCGTGGCCAATTCCACCGTGTTCGGCGGGCTGGCCGGCGCCTCGATGGCGCGGCACATCGGGGGCGGTCTCGGCTTCCGCGCGCCCGACGAGGCGACGCTCGCCACGTCTGCCGCCGCGCTCGCCGCCCCCTTCGCCAAGCCGCCGGGCGATCTCGAAGCGGTGCGCGAGGCACTCTACGAGCTGATGTGGGAGGAGGTCGGCATCGTCCGCGACCGGGCGAGCCTCGACCGCGCCACCATCGCGCTCGACGCGCTGGGCGAGCGGCTGGACGGCATCGGCGTCGACGGCGACCCCGCCTTCAATCTTACCTGGCACGACCGGCTGAACCTCGCCAACCTCGTCCTGGTCAGCAAGGCGATCACCCGCGCCGCCATCGCTCGCGAGAATTCCCGCGGCGCCCATTTCCGCAGCGACTTCCCCGAGGCCGGCTCGCTCGAGGCGTCGGACTACACCTGCGTGCGGCTCGACGGTGACGGCTTCGCGGTCTCCAAGCGCCCGGTGGTGTTCACCCGCGTGCGGCCGGGGCAGAGCCTGCTGACCGAAGCGGCGGAGTGACGGCGACAGCCGTGCCGCCCTCTCATAAATGCCGCCCTCTCCCAGCTATGGAAAACCCTCTCCCCGAGGGGAATGGTTTCAATGACGAGTTCGATGACATGACCTCCACCCCCGAACAGCGCGGCCAGGGCAAGGTCGCCGATGCGATCGCCGCCACCCTCGCCGCCTATGGCTGCCGGCATGCCGTGGGCATTCCCGGCAACGACGTGCTGGAGACCATCCGCGCCTGCGAGGGTTTCGGCATCCGCTTCACCCTGGCGAAGAGCGAGCCCTCGGCCGCCTTCATCGCCGACGCGATCTGGCAGGTGACCGGCGCCCCGGTGGCGCTGATCCCCGCACTCGGCCCCGGCATCGCCAACGCCGCGTCGGGCATCGCCGGGGCGCTGATGGAGCGCTCGGCCCTGGTGGTGCTGACCGGCGGCATCGCCGCGCCGCAGGACGGCATCTACACCCACCAGATGTTCGACCACATCGCGCTGGCCGCCCCGATCACCAAGCATGCCGCGAGCCTCAACGGCGCCCGCGCCGCCCAGCACGTCGCCAAGGCGCTGGACATCGCGCTGGAATATCCGGCCGGGCCGGTGATGCTGAACGTGCCGGCCGACCTGTCGCGCGCCGCCTCGACCGAGACCGCCACCTTCGCCCCGCCGGTGCGCGCCCGCACCAAGCTCGACACCGGCGCCGCCGCCGAACTCGGCGAGCGGCTCGCCGGTGCGAAGCGTCCGGTGGCGCTGCTCGGCCGCGGCGCGTTGGCCGAGGCGGTGTCGGCGCCCCTGCAGCGGCTGCTGGAGGCGCGGGCGATCCCGTTCTTCGCCAGCTACAAGGCCAAGGGCCTGGTGTCGGAGCGCCATCCGCTGTCGCTCGGCGCCGTCGGCCTCAGCCCGATCATCGACGGCGAGGCGATGAAGGTGGTCCGCGATGCCGATCTGCTGCTGCTGGTGGGCTTCGACCCGATCGAGCTGCGCGACGCCTGGATCGACGCCTGGCCCGCCGACCTGCCGGTGATCAGCATCGACTGGGCGAAGCTGCCGCACCGGGTGTTCCCGGTCGGCGAGGAATGCTTCGGCCATGTGCCGTCGATCCTGGAGCAGCTCCTGCCCACCGGCGCCGTGGATCGTGCCGCCGCCGAGGACCGCGCGAAGGCACACCGCGACGCGGTGGCGCAGATCGTCCGGCCGCGTAGCCCGGCGCGCGGCATCAGCCCGGCGGCTTTGTTCGGCGTGGTCGACCGCATGCTGCAGGACGATTGGCTGCTGACCGTCGATGTCGGCGCCCACCGCATCCTCGCCAACCATGCCGTCAACTGCCGCAGCCCGGGGCAGCTCATCCAGTCCAACGGGCTGTGCTGCATGGGCTATGCCGTGCCGGCCGCGATCGGCGCCAAGCTCGCCCGGCCCGAGGCGCCGGTGGTGGCGCTGGTCGGCGACGGCTGCCTGCTGATGAGCACCGGCGACCTCGCCCTGGCGGCCGAGCTCGACCTGCCGATCGTGGTGGTGGTGCTGAACGACGATGCGCTCAGCCTGATCAAGCTGAAGCAGCGCAAGATGCAGCTCGCCCCGCTGGCGGTGGATTTCCGCTCGCCGCGCTTCGACATGGTGGCCCAGGGCTTCGGCGCCACCGGGGTGCGGGTCGACAGCCTTGCCGGCTTCGAGACCGCGCTGAGGGAGGCCTTGGCCAGCCGCCGCTTCACCGTGATCGACGCGGTCGTCGACCCGGACGAATACATGGAGCAGATGTAGGAGGATCGCGTGGCCGCATCCAGGATCGCCTACCAGGCGCTCGAAAGCCGGGTCGCCAACATCCTCGCCGATGCCGGCACCACCCCCGAGGACGCCTGGGTGGTGGCCGGCGGGCTGGTGCTGGCCGAGGCCGACGGACAGGCCGGTCACGGCCTGTCGCGCGTCGCCGCCTATGCCGCCCAGGTCCGCGCCGGCAAGATCAAGGGCCATCCGCAGCGGGTGATCGGCGTCACTCGCGGCTCGACCATCCGCGTCGATGCCGATTGCGGCTTCGCCCTGCCGGCGATCCGGGAGGGGCTGGAGGCCGGACTGGAGGCGCTGCCGGCGCATGGCATCGTCGGGGTGGCGGTCGCCAACTCGCACCATTCCGGCGTCGCCGGCCATTCGGTGGAGCTGGCGGCGCGGCGCGGCGCGGTGGCGCTGTCCTTCGCCAACACCCCGGCCGGGATCGCGCCCTGGGGCGGCAACCGACCCTTGTTCGGCACCAACCCGGTGGCGATCGCCGCCCCCTCCGCCGGGGCGTCGCCGCTGGTGGTCGACCTGTCGCTCGCCAAGGTCGCGCGCGGCAAGGTGATGGTCGCGGCGCAGAAGGGCGAGCCCATTCCCGAGGGCTGGGCGGTCGACGAGGCGGGCAATCCCACCACCGACGCCAAGGCGGCGCTCAAGGGCTCGATGCTGCCGATGGGCGACGCCAAGGGGGCCGCCTTGGTGCTGGCGGTCGAGATCCTGGCGACCTGCTTCACCGGCGCCAATTTCGGCTTCGAGGCCTCGTCCTTCCTCGATGCCGAGGGGCCGCCGCCGCGCACCGGCCAATTCATGGTGCTGATCGACCCGCAGGCCTTCGGCCACCGCGATTTCGGCGCCCGGGTCGAGCAGCTCCTGACGGCGGTGCTGGCCCAGCCCGGCACCCGCATCCCCGGTTCCGACCGCTTCGCCCGCCGCGCCAAGGCGATGGCGGAAGGCATTCCGGTCGCCGAAGCCACGGCGAAATCGCTGGGATTTTAGCGGGACATTTACCGCGATCGGGCGTTACCCCGTCGTGTACGCTTCGACGGGAGGGGGCCCGACGTGGAACAAGACGCCCGCGGTTCGACCGCAATTCCGGCCGTGCGGGCCTTCACGCGACCTGCCGTTCTGCTGCTGCTGTGCCTGCCCGTCCTCGGCGGCTGCGCCGGGGTCGGCTCGGCGATCACCAGCCTCACCACCGCCGGCGTCGGCGCCACGGTCGCCGATGCCACCGGCAGCGCGGTGATCGGCGTCGCGGCCGGTGCCGCCGCGGGCTTCGGCCTCGACCAGGGCATAAAATACGTCAACCGCCGGGTCCACGAGAACGTGCAGGACGCCATCTCCCTGGCCGCCGCCCCGCTGAAGCCCGGCCAGAGCGCGGGCTGGAAGGTGATCGACATGCTGCCGCTGTCCGAGCGCGAGGGCCGGGTCGAGGTGGTGCGCACCTTCGGCACCTCGATCTCGTGCAAGGAGGTGGTGTTCACCGTCGACGAGGGTGAAGGGCCGACCGGCTTCTATGTCGGCGACATCTGCCAGGGCAAGGGCGGCGGCTGGAAATGGGCGGTGTCGGAGCCCAGCGTCCATCGCTGGGGCAGCCTGCAATAGCCGGGGAATAGCCGCGCGGCGGCGGGCGTTTTCCCCCTGCCGGCGCCGACGCCGGCAGGAGCCCTCACGATGAAGCCGCTCGATCTGATTGAGACGCCGCGCGACGACTTCCGCCCTGCCGATCCCCGTTTCCGGCGCGACGCCGACCGCCTCGACCACCTGCGCGTCGCCGCCCGCCACCCCGCCGGGGTGCGCGCCGAGGACGGCCGGCTGCTCCTGCCGGAATGGACGTGAGCCCCATTGCGGCCCCCGCGGCGCCCGGCTACTAATCCTCCTGCCGCCCGCTCCTATCCGAGTGGGCGAAACCTATGGAGGTCCTCATGGACGGTTCGGCCGCTCTCATCGACGCCGATCGGCGCCACCTCATTCACCCGCAGCATCATCCCAGCGACCATCTCAATCCGCTGCTGATCGTCGAGGGGCGCGGCTGCATGCTGCGCACCGCCGACGGCAAGGAATACATCGATGGGCTGTCGAGCCTGTGGAACGTCAATATCGGTCACGGCCGCAAGGAGCTGGCCGATGTCGCCGCCGCGCAGATGGCGAAGCTGGCCTTCGCATCGGCCTATGTCGGCCTGACCAACGAGCTGGCGATCCGGCTGGCCGAGCGTCTCGTCGGCTTGGCCTATTCCAATTCCAAGGCGGTCTATTTCACCACCGCCGGTGCCGAGTCCAACGATTCCGCGTTCAAGTTCGCCCGTTACTACTGGAAGGTGAAGGGCAAGCCGAACAAGGTCAAGGTCATCTCGCGCATCCACGGCTATCACGGCGTCAGCATGGCGGCGATGAGCGCCACCGGCATGCCGGCCTTCCACAAAATGTTCGGCCCGCTGATGCCGAACTTCCTGCAGGTGCAGGCGCCCTACGCCTATCGCTACACCGGCAACGAGGATCCGGGCATCGCCGCCGCCGAGGCGGTGGAGAAGGCGATCCTGGCCGAGGGCGCCGACACCGTCGCCGCGGTGATCGCCGAGCCGGTGCAGGGTGCAGGCGGGGTGATCGTGCCGCCCGCCACCTATTTCCCGAAGCTGCGCGAGATCTGCGACCGTCACGGCATCCTGATGATCGCCGACGAGGTGATCACCGGGTTCGGCCGTACCGGCCGCTGGTTCGCCCTCGGCCATTGGGGGGTCGAGCCCGACCTCGTGTCCTTCGCCAAGGGCGTCACCAGCGCCTACCTGCCGTTGGGCGGGGTGATCGTGTCGAAGGAAGTCCACGACACCATGACCTCGGCGCCGACCGACCAGAAGTTCATGCACGCCGCCACCTATTCGGGCCATCCGGCCTGCTGCGCGGTGGCGCTGCGCAACATCGACATCATCGAGGAGGAGGGCCTGGTCGAGCGCGCGGGCGAGATGGGCAACCGCCTGCTCGCCGGCCTGCAGGGCCTGTCCGACCTCGAGCCGGTCGGTGATGTCCGCGGCCTCGGCATGATGTGCGCCGTCGAGCTGGTCGCCGATCGCGGCACCAAGGCCCCGGCCCTCGGCCTCGGCGGCAAGGTGATCAAGGAGGCGCTGTCGCGCGGCCTGCTGACCCGGCTGCGCGCCGGTGCGGCCGACCCGGTCATCGGCGACACCATCTGCGTCGCCCCGCCGCTGTCGACCTCGGTCGAGGTGATCGACCGGATCCCGCAGATCCTGCGCGATTCGATTCGCGCGGCGATGGGCTGATCCCAGCCCATCGGGCGTGGAGCAACCCTCTCCCCCGCCCCGGGGGAGAGGGTTTTTCTTGGTCTACGCCCCGGCCTGGCGGCTGGCCATGAACGCCTTCAGCCCGTCGGCCATCTCCTGCCACACCCGGCCCAGCACCAGGTCGCGCTGCGCCACCTGCGCATAGCCGGCGACCTTGGGATGGCGGTCGAGCAGGTCGTGGCGACCTGCGAATCCCATCAGCCCGTCGAGGGTGAAGCGAACCGGACCCAGCCAGATATCGGCCGTGCCGAGCCGGTCGCCGACCGCATAGTTTCCGCCGGGCAGCAGGCTTTCGAGCTGCCCCAGGGCGGCATCGAGCTTGCCGTGCTGCGCCTCGATCGCCGCCGTGTCGCGAGTCTTGGCATCGTAGAGATAGAACAGCGGCATCACGGCCGGCATGACATAGGTCTCGGCCACCTGGGTGATCAGCCGCGCGCGGGCCTGCGCCTCCGGCGTGGCGGCGCGCAGCGGCTTCTCCGGGAAGCGGTCCTCGAGATATTCGACGATCACCCCCGATTCCGGCAGGCCACTGCCGTCGTCGAGCACCAGCACCGGCACGCGCACCATCGGGTTCAGCGCCCGGAACGCGGCGGAGCTGCGCCAGTCCGCCGGCGGGTCGGCGATCTCGATGGGCAAACCCTTGGCATGGATGGCGCCGCGGACGCGCGCAGCATAGGGCGACAGCAGCAGCGAGTAGAGCTTCAACGTATCATCCTTCCTCAAAGAGTGGCGGCGGTTCCGAGCAGGGTCGTCACCTGGCTGGACAGCGTCCCGCCATTGCCGTGCACCAGCGCCACCTCCGCCCCCGGCACCTGCCGCGCGCCGGCGGCGCCGCGCAGCTGCCGCACCGCCTCGATCAGCAAGAAGATGCCATACATCCCGGGATGGATGCAGGACAGGCCGCCGCCATTGGTGTTGACCGGCAGCCGCCCGCCGGGCGCCAGCGCCCCGCCGGCGACGAAGCGCCCGCCCTCGCCCTTGGGGCAATAGCCCAGATCCTCCAGGAACAGGATGGTGTTGATGGTGAAGGCGTCATAGAGCTCCAGCACGTCGACATCGGCGGGCGTCAACCCGGCCATGGCGAAGGCGCGCCGGCCGGATTCCAGCGCCGCGGTGACGGTCAGGTCGGGCATCGAGGCGATCTGGCGGTGCCAATGCGCCATCGCCGTCGACAGGAGATGCACCGGCGGATGGGGAAAGTCGCGCGCCTGGTCCGCCCGCACCATCACCACCGCTCCGCCGCCATCGGTGACGAGGCAGCAATCGAGCACGCTCAACGGATCGCACACCATGCGCGAGGCCAGCACGTCGTCGACCGACAGCTTCCCGCGGGCGAAGGCCTCGGGGTTGAGGTTCGCCCAGGCCCGCGCCGCCACCGCGACCTCGGCGAGCTGCTCGCGGGTGGTGCCGAACTGGTGCATGTGGCGCGCGGCGGCGAGGGCATAGGCGGTGATCGGATGCCGCGGCTTGTAGGGCGCCTCGTGCGGCTGCGGCTCGGACGCGCTGACCAGCCTGCCGCTCTGGCTGCGCTGGTTGCTGCCATAGGCGATCAGGGCCACGTCGCACAGTCCGGCCTGCAGCGCCATCGCCGCGGTGAGGGTATGGCCGACGAAGGAGGCCCCGCCGATCATCGAGCCGTCGGAATAGCGCGGCCGCAGCCCGAGATATTCCGCGGCGCTGAGCGTCGGCATGGCGTGATAGGCGGAGGATACGAACAGCCCGTCGACATCGCACAACGAGAGCCCACAATCGGTCAGCGCCGCGCGTACCGCCTCGGCCAGGATCTCCATCGCGCTGCGTCCCGGGGCCGCGCCGAGCCCGCCCTGGCCGATGCCGACGATCGCCGTCCGACCGCGCAGCGGGTGGGTCATGGCGTTACGGCCAGGCCGTCGACGAGGCGGAACACCACCGCCGGGGCGCCGTCGAGATCCTCCACCGCGGCCATCACCGCCTGGCCGATGCGCACCGCCTCCGGCGGCACGCCGACCACCCGGCTCATCATTCGCGGCCCTTCGTCGAGGTCGATCAACGCCACGTTGTAGTCGTCGCCTTTGTCGGGGCGCTGCCGCACCACGGTAGTGGAATACACCGTGCCGCGGCCCGAAGCCGGCACCCAGTCGAGCGAGGCGTAGCCGGTCGCCGGACAGAGCAGGCGGGGATAGAAGACGTGCATGCCGGTGTCGCGGCAGCGCTGGATCATGAAGCGACCGGCGCGGAGATGCGCCCGGAACACCGCCTCGGGACCGGCACCTTCCGGCAAGCTGTCCTCGATCAACCCAGGATTCTCCTTCGGCATCCTTTCGCAACGCCCTGCCAGCCTGCCCGAGCCCGATCCGTCCGACAAGAGCGTCACAGGACAATCCGCCCTGGGAACCTTCTCAGGGTACCCCGATCCGCAGCGCCCACCGCCTGCCATCATGGCCGAGGTCCAGCATCGACAGCGGCATGGCGTCGATCCGCCAGAACCGCTCGGCCGGCGCGCCCAGCACATGCAGCACCGCCGCCCGCATCACCGCGGCGTGGGTGACGGCCAGCACCCGGCCGGCGAGGGTGCCGCCGTCGAGCCAGTCGCCGACCCGGCGGATCAACGCCATGAACGATTCCCCGCCATGCGGCGCGCAGGCGGGATCGGTCAGCCACAACGCGGCAGCCTCGGGCTCGGCTCCCGCGATCTCGGCGAGGGTGCGGCCGCCCCAGCGCCCGTAGTCGCAGTCGCGCAGCGCCGGCTCTTCCACGGCGCCGAGGCCGAGGGCCGCCACGGTCTCGCGGGTTCGCCGGCTCGGGCCGGCGAGCACCCGGTCGAAGGCCGGAAGGCGAGGGGCGAGGGCGGACGCGGCGAGCCGTCCCTTGTCCTCCAGCGCCTCGTCGCGCGGGAAGGCGCCGGCCCGCATGGCCGCCGTCGCGGCATGGCACAGGAGCGTCAGTCGTATGGTCATGCGGTCCCTGGCGGTGCAAGCATGGCGGTGCTTCATTGACATCCGCACAACGCCGGATCAACATCCGGCGTTCGCTGCAGACGGGAAGCCGGTGGAATTCCGGCGCGGTCGCGCCACTGTATCGCCGGACGTCACGACGTTCGCCGAAGCCAGACCCCGCTCGCGGCAGAGACTTCCAACGGGACGCGTCGATCCCAGGAGCCGACCCATGAGCACCGCCACCTACGCGCCGACTATTGCCGATCCCGTCGCCATTCCGGTCGGCGAGATCCTGCCCTGGGCGATCTTCGCCGGCCTGATGGCACTGCTGGCGCTCTATTTCGTCGGTGCCGAGCAGGGCGCCTTCGCCGTGTTCAGCGGCAGCTACATCCACGAATTCGTCCATGACGGACGCCATTTGCTGGGCTTTCCCTGCCACTGAGGCAGGGTCTCACATCTCATGGTCGGAACCCTCCTGCTGCGGGGGATGCTGGTCGGCATCCTCGCGGGGCTTCTCGCCTGCGGTTTCGCCAAGATGTTCGGCGAGCCGCAGATCGATCTCGCCATCGCCTTCGAGGAGCATCATCAAGAGCACGAGCACGCCGCCGGCGCGGCGCATGAGCATGCGGCCGGTGTTGCGCACGAGCATGAGCCCGAGTTGGTCAGCCGCGACGTGCAGAGCACCATCGGCCTGCTGACCGGGGTCGTGGCCTACGGCGCCGCGATCGGCGGCATCTTCGCGCTTGCCTTCGCCTACGCCCACGGCCGGATCGGCCGGTTCGGGCCGCGCGGCACCGCCGCGATCCTGGCCATTGTCGGGTTTGCCGTGATCATCCTGGTGCCGCAGCTGAAATATCCCGCCAACCCGCCCGCGGTCGGCGATCCCGACACCATCGGCCAGCGTACGGCGCTCTATTTCGTGATGATCGCCATCTCGGTGGTGGCGGCCCTGGTCGCGGCGGGTATCGGGCAGCGCCTCGTCCGGTCGCTCGGCCGCTGGAATGCCGGGCTCGCCGCGGTCGCCGCCTATATCGTGGTGGTGTCGGTCGCGGCGCTGGTGCTGCCGGCGGTGAACGAGGTGCCGGCGGAATTCTCCGCCGTGGTGCTGTGGCAGTTCCGCGTCGCGGCACTCGGCCTGCAGTTCGTGCTGTGGGCGGCGCTGGGGCTGGGCTTCGGCGCCCTTACCGAGCACCGCCCTTCCAGCCGAGCAGCCGCAGCGCGTTCAGCGTAACCAGCACCGTCGCCCCGGTATCGGCGAGGATCGCCATCCACAGCCCGGTGGCGCCGACGAGCGTGGTGGCGAGGAACACCAGCTTCAGTCCCACCGAGATCGCGACGTTCTGATGGACGTTGGCGAGAGTGTCGCGTGCCAGCGCCACCAGCTCCGCCACCCCGCCGACGCGCTCCTTCAACAGGGCCGCGTCGGCGGTCTCCAGCGCCACGTCGGTGCCGCCGCCCATGGCGATGCCGACGGAAGCCGCAGCCAGCGCCGGCGCGTCGTTGATGCCGTCTCCGACCATCGCCACCGGCCCCTGCCGCTTCAACTCCTCGATCGCCGCCAGCTTGTCCGCCGGCAGCAGCCCGGCGCGCGCCGCGATGCCGAGCGCCTGGCCGATCGCCGCCCCGGTGCGGAGGTTGTCGCCGGTCAGCATCACCGCCTCGACGCCGAGGCCGCGCAGAGCGTCGAGCGCCGTCGCGGCGTCGTCGCGCGGCTCGTCGCGCAGCGCCAGCAGACCGAGCGGCCGGCCGGGCTCCGTCACCACGACGACGGTTTTGCCGGCCTGCTCCAGCGTCTCGATCCGACCCGCAAAGGCCGAGAGGTCGGCGCCCTCCGCCGCGGCGTGGCTCGGGCTGCCGACGCTGATCCGCCGGCCCGCGACCAGCGCCGTCGCCGCCCTGCCCGGAATCGCCGCCGCATCGGCCGCCGCCGGCACGTCGAGGCCGCGCTCGGCCGCAGCCGCGGTCACCGCCTTGGCCAGGGGGTGGGACGAGCCCGCCTCGACCGAGGCGGCGAGGCGCAGCAGCGCCGCCTCGTCGCCATCCACGGCGAGGATGTCGGTCACCGCCGGCCTTCCGCGGGTGAGCGTGCCGGTCTTGTCGAAGGCGACGGTGCGGGTTTTCGCCAGCAGCTCCAGCGCCGCCCCGCCCTTGACCAGCAACCCGCGCCGCGCTCCCGCCGACAGCCCCGACGCCACCGCCGCCGGCACCGAGATCACCAGGGCGCAGGGGCAGGCGATCAGCAGCACCGCGAGGCCGCGATAGATCCAGGTCGGCCAGTCTCCCCCGAGCAGCAGCGGGGGCAGCAGGATGACGAGCGCCGAGACCGCCATGGCCCCCGGCGTCCAGAACTGCGAGAAGCGTTCGATGAAGCGCTGGGTCGGTGCCCGCGACGCCGTCGCCTCCTCCACCATGCGCACGATGCGGCTGATGGTGTTGTCGGCGGCGGCGCGGGTGACTTCGACCCGCAGCACCGCGTCGGTGTTGATCGCCCCCGCCACCACCGCCTCGCCTGGCCCACGCAGCACCGGCACCGATTCGCCGGTTACCGGGCTTTCGTCGAGCGACGAGCGGCCGTCGAGAATGGTGCCGTCGCAGGGCACGCGGTCGCCCGGCCGGACCTGCACCACCTCCCCCACCGCCAGCGCCTCCGCCGGAACCTCGGCGAACGCGCCCGCACGCTCGACCCGGGCGGTGCGCGGAATGAGAGCGGCGAGCGCCCTTATGCCGGCGCGGGCGCGGCCCGCGGCGACGTTCTCGAGCAGCTCGCCCAGCGCGAACAGCAGCACCACGATCGCCGCCTCCTCGCCGGCGCCGATGCTCACCGCACCCACCGCCGCCGCGCACATCAGGGTCTCGATCGAGAAGGGCGAACCGGCGCGGGCAAGGGCGACGGCGCGTCGGCCGAACGGCCATAACGCCATCAGGGTCGCCGCCTCGAACACGCGCGGCCCGTAGCCCGGCGCCGCCACCGATACGACATAGGCCAGGCAGACCAGCCCGGCGAGCAGCCACACCAGCCGCGCCTTGCCGGTGCGCCACCAGGGCAGTCCCGCCTCGGCCGCGTCGTCGTCGCCATGGGCGTGGGAATGGCCGGCGGCATGGTCATGGGCCGGCGTCGCCAGCGGCCGCGCGGCATAGCCGAGATTGCGCAACGCCTGCTCCAGCACCGCGCCGTCGGCGGTGCCGATCACGCTCAGCGTCTCCGCCATCAGGTTGACCGCAACTTCGCGCACCCCGGGCAGGCGCACCAGGGCGCCCTCGATCTTGGCGACGCAGGAGGGGCAGTCCATCCCCTCCACCTTCCAGCGCCGCAGCACGGCGTCCTCGGCCATGGCAGACTCCCGTTTCGAGCTGCCTTGCAAGATAGGATCTACAGCCGCTGTAGATTCAAGGGATAAAATCGGCGCGTCGCACGAGGAGGCGACCGACATGGACGGTATGACGATCGGGGCGGTGGCGCGCCAGGCCGGCTGCAAGGTGCAGACCATCCGCTGGTACGAGGAAATCGGGCTGCTGCCGCCGCCGGCACGCAGCGAGGGCGGGCATCGCGTCTATGGCAAGGTCCATGCACATCGGCTGGCCTTCATCCGGCACGCCCGCGAGCTGGGCTTCCCCCTCGACGACGTCCGCACCCTGCTGAGCCTCGCCGACGATCCCGGCCGATCCTGCGACGAGGCCGACGCCATCGCCCGCCGACACCTGACGGCGATCCGCAGCCGCATCGCGCGGCTGCAGGCGCTGGAGACCGAGCTGTCGCGGGTGGTCGAGCAATGCGGCGCCGGCCGGGTGGCGGATTGCCGGGTGATCGAAGTGCTGGCCGACCACACCCATGCCCATTGCCTGGCCAACGACCATAGCGGGACCGGACTGTAATCCGGGATCAGCGCCGCCGCGCCGAGCGCACCGCGTTCTCGACCAGGATCAGCAGGCAGCCGGCCGCGAACACCATCGCCCCGCCGCCGAGCAGCGGGTGGATCGCCAGGGCGTAGAGCCCGATCCACCCCAGGATGGCGACGACGAGGCTGCCATCGTCGACGAACAGGCCGATCAGCTCGGCCAGGGCGGTCCGCAGCACGCTCATGGCAGGCCGCCCGCCGCCCGCCGGCGGATCGGGACGATGCCGGCCAGCGCCACGGCCAGGAAGGCGGCCGCGAGGCCGAACAGGGCGAGGTCGCCGCCCGGCCATTCCAGCCCCAGCCCCTCGCCGACCCAGAACACCCCGAACGCCGCCAGCAGCACGCCCACGGCGAATTTCAACGTATTCTCCGGCACCCGGGCGAGCGGGCGGTGCAGCGCCACGCCCAGCACCACCACGAAGACCAGCGCGGCCAGGGCGCCCAACGCGGCCGGCACCAGCAGGTCGCCGGTGGCACCGATGGCGATGACGATGAACACCACCTCGATCCCCTCCAGCATGACGATCTTGAACGCGGTCGCCAGCGCCACCCGGTCGAGCCCGGCGAGGAAGGTGCGGCGGCCGGCGCGGAGCTGCGCCGTCTCGCTGGCGAAGGCGGCTTCCTCGTCATGCAGGGCGATCACCCCGCCGGCGCGCAGCATCGCCTTGCGCAGCCAGCGCATGCCGAACAACAGCAGAAGCGTGCCGACGCCGAGCTGGACCAGTTCCAGGGGAATGCGCGCGAGCGCCGGTCCGAGCGCCACGATGATCAGCAGCAGCACCGCGAGCGCCGCCCCCGTGCCGATCAAAGCCGGCCGCCAGCCGCGCACCGTGCCGACCGCCAGCACCACGGTCAGCGCCTCGACGAATTCCACCAGCGAGGCGAGGAATGCCGCCACCACCGACGGTCCGGCATGCGCCCAATCCATCGCCCTCTCCCTTCGCCGCCGGATGCGACCACCTACTGTAGCAGATCCGATCATGTAGCAAACACTACATTTGCTCTGCGTGGAAAGACCGTCGGCGGCGTCGGGCCCACAACGAAACGGCACCCCGAAGGGCGCCGTGGATGGACACCCCCGAGGGCGCCCTGCAGTCGAACCTATGCTGCGATCAGCGGGCGGCGATGGTGACGGTGATGGTGTCGGAATAGGTGGCGGCGACCAGGTTGGGATTGCCGGTGAAGGTCACCGCGAGTGGCAGGGCGGTGGTCGAGAAGCTCGGCGCGTTGCGGGTGAAGCCCTGGCCGGAGCCCGACAGCGCGTTCGACGAGCCGCCATTGTAGGAGGCGGTGTAGCTGATGGCGCTGGAGGCGCCGGTCGTCGAGGAGGCCAGCGTCGAACGGGCGGTGAGGCTGATGGTGTAGCCGTTCGGGGTGTTGCAGCTTTCCACCACGCTGCCGACCGTGACGGTCTGGCTGCCGGCGGTGGTGAGCGGCAGGGTGGCGGCGGCGGCGGCGGTGTTGACGGTGACCGTGCAGGCGGTGGCGACGGTGCCGCCGATGTTGATGGTGCCCGAGGCGGCCTGGGCGAAGGCGCCGCCGGTGAGGCCGCAGCCCAGGGTGATGCCGGTGAGGACGAGGGCGGCGCGGAGAATGTTCTTGGTCATCGGTCGGTTCCGTCAGGTTCGGTATGGTTCGATGCCATTACCATTGCAGCCGCGATGCCAGACCATCGCCACCTGTGCCATTCCAGAAATATCAATGGCTTAAAAAGACCCACCGTTCTATCGCCTAGCGTCCTTTCGGTCTGGGAAGCTTCAACCGCCCATCGATCTTTCTCAAAAAGGGAAGGGTGGTCAGCCGCTCAGCGGCAGTGGGCGGAAATTCTTCTCGATTCGAAAGCAACCACCGGAGCGCGCGCACGCGTGGAAAGGCCGATGGTCGGGGCATCGAACGGAGGATCCCATGACCGACACCGCTTCCCTGCCCGACCGTTTCCGCCGCCTCGTCTGGTCCAACCTCGCCGCGCAATCGGCGGAACAGATCAGCCTCGCCGCGGTGCCGATCGCCGCCGTGCTGGCGCTCGGCGCCGGGGCCGGCGAGACCGGTCTGCTGGCGGCGGCTCAGACCCTGCCCTTCCTGCTGTTGTCGCTGCCGCTCGGGCTGATGGCCGACCGGCTGCCGCGCCGGAAGCTGATGGCCGCCGCCGAGGCGGTGCGCGCCCTGGCGCTGGTGGCATTGCCGGTCCTGGCCGCCTGCGGGTTGCTGGCGGTGCCGTTGCTGGCGGTGCTGGGCTTCCTCGCCGCATCAGGTACCGTCGCCTACAGCGTCGCCGCCCCGTCGCTGGTGCCGGCGCTGGTCCCGCGCGATCGGCTCGCCGCCGCCAATGGCCGGCTGGAGCTGGCGCGCAGCGTCGCCTTCGCCGCCGGCCCGGCGGTGGCCGGCGCCCTGGTGTCCTGGGTGGGCGCCCCGCCGGCCTTCGCGCTGGCTGCGGCCCTGTCGGCCCTCGCCGCGGTGCTGCTGAGCGGCATCGCCGAGCCCGCGCGCCCCGCCCTGCCGCCGCGCCACGTGCTGGCCGAGCTGCGCGAGGGGGCCGGCTTCGCCTGGGAGCATCCGCTGCTGCGGCCGATCCTGCTGACCGCGGTGGCGTGGAACATCTCCTGGTTCGTGCTGCAGGCGGTCTATGTGCCGTTCGCTGTCGACACCCTGGGCCTGACGCCCACGCTGCTCGGCGTGACGCTCGGCGCCTTCGGCGTGGGGATGGTCGGCGGGGCGGCGCTGGCGCCGCGGATCGTGCGCGCCCTGCCCTTCGGCATCGTCATCGCGCTCGGTCCGCTGGTATCGGTTGCGGCGGCGACCTGCATGCTGGCCTCGATCTGGGGACGCACACCGCTGCTGCCGGCTGCCGCGTTCTTTCTGTTCGGCTTCGGCCCGATCCTGTGGACCATCACCCAGACCACGCTGCGCCAGGCGGTGACGCCCTCGCATCTCCTCGGCCGGGTCTCGGCGCTCATCACCATGGCGACGATGGGGGCGCGGCCGATCGGGGCAGCGGTGGGCGGGCTGGTCGGCGCCCATCACGGCACCGCCGCCTGCATCGCGCTGGCCGCCTGCGGCTTCGCCATCCAGGCGCTGATCATCATCGCTTCGCCGATCCCGAAGCTGGCGACGTTGCCACAATCTGCATAATTATACTGTACAATATGTGATTTCCTGTCGATAGGTGTGTAAATACCCCATTGACAGGATGTCTCCAGTGCGTGAAATTTCCTTCGTCGGCCCCGGCCGGCACGGAGCCCCCGGCTCCCGCGGCAATTTGACGGAAGCAGCTTGCGCCGCGTCACCAAACGCTAAAGCGCCACGAAGGGTCTTCGTGGTTCCGGCCGTTACGCCTGGAGGACCGCGCATGACCAAGACTTTCCTCGCTCTGCCGCACAGCCTGCCCGGCCGAATGACCACCGGCCGGGGTGGCGTCCGCTGCCGCTGTCGCCGCCCCGGCTGACCCGCATGCCCTGCCTGGCGCGGGGCCGATTTCACACAAAGCACCGATTTCACACGACCGGCACCGTTCGGGCGAATGCCCGCGGCCTGCCGCTTCTCAAGGAATGCCGATCATGACCGTCAAGTTCTTCCGGCCGCTGGCCGCCGTCCTCGCCCTGCTGCTGCCGGCCGCCGCCGCCCACGCCACGGAGACCACCAAGCTCCGCCTCGACTATGCGTATTACAACCCGGTCAGCCTGATCCTGAAGCGGGAGAAGTACCTGGAGCAGGCGCTGCCCGGCGTCACCGTCGAATGGACGCTGAGCCAGGGCAGCAACAAGGCGCTGGAATTCCTCAATGCCGGCAGCATCGACCTCGGATCCACTGCCGGCTCGGCCGCCCTGCTCGCCCGCGCCAACGGCAACCCGATCAAGGCGATCTACATCTACTCGCAGCCGGAATGGACGGCGCTGGTGGTGCCCGAGGGGTCGCCGCTGAAGACCCTCGCCGACCTCAAGGGCAAGAAGATCGCGGTCACCCGGGGCACCGATCCGCATATCTTCCTGCTCCGGGCGCTGGACAGCGTCGGCCTCGGCGAGCGCGACGTGCGCATCGTGCCGCTGCAGCATCCCGAAGGCCGCCTGGCCCTCCAGCGCGGCGACGTCGACGCCTGGTCCGGCCTCGACCCGTTCATGGCCCAGGCGGAGCTCGAGAGCAAGGCGCGGCTGCTGTTCCGCGACGCGTCGCTCAACACCTACGGCTTCCTCAACGTGCGCGAGGCCTTCGCCAAGCAGAACCCCGAGACCGTCGAGCGGCTGCTGCGCGCCTATGAGCAGGCCCGCCGCCAGGCGCTGGCCGATCCCAAGGCGACCGCCCGGGTGCTGGCCGAGGCGTCCAAGCTGTCGGAGGACGTGGCGGCGAAGCAGATCGAGCGCACCAACCTCACCAACCCGGTGATCGGCGACGAGCACCTGAAGGCGATCGTCGCCGCGGGCGCGGTGCTGAAGAAGAGCGGCGTGGTGCCCGAGGATACCGACGTCGAGAAGGTGGCGGCCGAGTTGATCGACCGCCACTTCGCCGTCCGGCTCGCAGCGCAGTAATGCCGCACGCAGCCGACGCAGCGCTGGCCGACGCGACGGCGCCACCGGCCGGGCGGCAGGCGGCGGCCCCCCCGCCGCCGGGTCCCGTCCTCGCCAGGCTGCTGCCGCTCATCGTGCCCGCGCTGCTGCTGGGGCTGTGGCAGGTGGCGGCCTGGCTGGTCTGGGTCCCGCCCAACCTGCTGCCGTCGCCGTATCGGGTGGTGACGACGGTGATCGGCCTCGCCCGCTCCGGTGACCTCATCCGCCACCTGGCGGTGACGGCGGAGCGCATTGCCGCCGGGTTTCTGCTCGGCGCCGTCGCCGCCACGCTGGCCGGGGCGCTCACCGGCTATTCCCGGCTGTGGCGGGCGGTGCTCGATCCGACCTTGCAGGCGCTGCGCAACATTCCGTCGATCGCCTGGGTCCCGCTCTTCGTGCTGTGGCTCGGCATCGACGAGGCGCCGAAGGTGACGCTGATCGCGGTGGGGGTGTTCTTCCCGGTCTACCTCAACCTCATGACCGCCATTGCCGAGGCCGACCGCAAGCTGATCGAGGTCGGCACCGTGTTCCGCCTTTCGGGCTTCGCCCTGGTCCGCCGGGTGCTGCTGCCGGCGACCCTGCCCGCCTATGTCGTGGGGCTGCGCGCCGGGCTCGGTCTCGGCTGGATGTTCGTGGTGGCGGCGGAGCTGATGGGGGCGAGCGAGGGGCTGGGCTTCCTGCTCGTCGACGGACAGATGACCGGTCGACCGGCGCTGGTGATCGCCAGCATCCTGCTGTTCGCGCTCGCCGGCAAGGCGACCGACCTGTTGCTGGTACTGGTCACCCGGCCGCTGGTGGCCTGGCAGGATACGAGGCGCTGACATGCTGAGGATCGACGCGCTGGAAAAGCGCTATGGCGGGACGCGGGCGCTGGGGCCGATCGGCCTCACCGTCGGCGACGGTGAGCTGACCGCGGTGCTGGGCCCGAGCGGCAGCGGCAAGACCACGCTGCTGCGGCTGATCGCCGGGCTGGAGACGCCGAGCGCCGGCAGCGTCACCGCCGGCAATGCGGCGGGCGGCAGTCCCCCCATCGGCGTGGTGTTCCAGGAACCGCGGCTGATGCCCTGGCTGACGGTGGCGGAGAATGCCGGCTTCGGCCTGCACCACCTGCCCGCCGCCGAGCGGGCGGAGCGGGTCGCCGAGGCGCTGGCGCGGGTTCGCCTGACGCCCTATGCCGACTACCTGCCGAAGCAGCTTTCGGGCGGCATGGCACAGCGGGCGGCGATCGCCCGGGCGCTGGCGCCGCGGCCGCGCGCGCTGCTGCTCGACGAGCCGTTCAGCGCCCTCGACCCGGTGACCGGGGCGGCGATGCAGGACCAGCTGCTGGAGATCCTCGACGGCACCGGCAGTCCTGTCCTGTTCATTACCCACGACATCGACGAGGCGCTGGCGCTCGCCGATCGGGTGGTGGTGATCGAAGGGCCGCCGGGGCGGATCCGCCGCGACCTCGCCGTCGACCTGCCGCGGCCGCGCAACCGTCGCACCCCTGCATTCTTCGCGCTGCGGGAGCATCTGCACGACTGCCTCGACCCGGAGGCCCGGCTCAAGGAGCCGGATTTCGCGATCTGACGCAGCTTGAGGCCCTCTCCCCTCGGGGAGAGGGTGCAGTCGCGTTCTCCTACCGGTCCAGCCAGGCGGTCTCCAGGTTCTGGCCGATGAAATGGCTCGGCGTCATGTACCAGCCCTTGAGGTCCTTCGAGCGGGCGACGATGCGGTGCCACCACACCACCGGCACCACATAGGCCTGCTCCATCAGCCGCTTGTCGAAGGCCTGGATGTAGCGCTTGCGGTCCTCGACATTGGTCGAGCGCTTCTGCTTCTCGTAGAGCTCGTCGAGCTCGCGGTCGATATAGCCGGCCATGTTCAACGGCGACACGTCCTTCGACAGGAAGCGCAGCAGCTGCAGGTTCGGGTCGTCCATGTACTCGCAGATGCCTTCGAGCACCGAATCGTAGTTGCCGCTGTCGAGGCTGGCCTTCAGCGCGCCGACCTCGACCTGGGGATGGTCGGTGTTGATGCCGATCTTGCGGAACTCGTCGATGAGATAGACGCTGACCGGGCCATAGGGCATCGGCTGGTTGCGGTTGAGGAGCTGCAGCTTCATGCCGTCCATGCCGGCTTCCTTCAGCAGCTTCTTCGCCTGCTCCTTCGCCCCGGTGGAATCCTTGGCGAAGCCCGGCAGCTTGACCAGCTCGGCCTCCGGGGTGGCGAGGTCGTAGCCCGGCCGCAGGGTGCCGCCGACCGCGCGCACCGTGGCGATGCGCGACAGCGCCTCCGCCCCCTTCCAGCGGTCGATCGCCATCGAGAAGGCCCGGCGCACCCTGACGTCGTCGAACGGCTTCTTGGTGGTGTTGAAGAACAGGTCGAAGCGGCAGACCCACGGCGCCTCCTCGATCACCACCTTGTCGCCCATCGCCGCCTTCAGCCGGTCGCGCTCGGCCGGGGAGATGCCGCGGAACTCGGCGTCGAGCCGCCCGCCCTGCAGCCCGTTGATCATCGCGGTGCCGGAGGTGAACTCGATGCGGAAGCCGTCGAGATAGGGCTTGCCCTTGTTCCAGTAATCCTCGAACCGGCGGCCGGTCCAGGTCGAGCCGGCGGTGTGCTTGTCGAACACGAACGGGCCGGTGCCCATGATGTTCTTGTCCGGCCAGCGCGGGTCGCCCGCCAGCTTCGACGCGCTGTAGATGCAGTTCCACGGCGAGGCGAGGTTGCCCAGCATCGAAGCGTTGGGCTTGCCGAGGCGGAAGATGATGGTCTCGGGATCGGGCGCCTCGACCGCGGTCACGTCGTCGAAGCTCGCCTGGCGCAGCGACACCACCCCCTTGGGCGGCCAGATCAGCCGGTCGTAGGTGGCCTTGACGTCGGCGCTGGAAAGCGTGCTGCCGTCGTGGAACTTGACCCCGGTGCGGATCTTCAGCGTGTAGGTCAGCCCATCCGCGGAGATGTCCCAGCTCGACGCGATGTCGGGCTTGATCGCCGGGTATTCGGCGCCGTCGATGCGCAGCAGGGTGGAGTAATGCGGGGCGACCGGCTGCAGCACGGCGAAGGTGCTCGATGCGTGGCAGTCATAGGTATTGGGCTCGCCGCCCACCGCGAAGACCAGGGTGCCGCCGCGCTTCGGCTCCTGCGCCTGGACCGGTGCCGCGGCCATGGCAGACAGAATGGCGATCCCGAGCAGTCCGAGACGTGTCGTCTTCATGCGTTCTCCCTTCGTCTGGCGCGCCTCTTGTTCGCGGGCGCATTTGGTTCGGCCGTCAGATGCCGGGCAGCGACACCTCCCCGGCTTGGTCGATCGCCCATAGCGCCGCCAGCAGGACGGCGGAGCGTTCGGCGCCGATCGACGGGCCGCACAGCTCCAGGAATTTCGCGTCGAGGTCGCCGTCGCCGAGCGGCAGCTCCGGATCGCCCTTGCGGGTGTCCTGGACATGCTCCAGCCGGCGCCCGTCCTGCAGCGTCACCGCCACCCGCGCCGCCCGGCGCTTGGGGAAGGCGGCGTCGATCTCGGGATCGACCGAGAGCTGCACCCGGTCCATCAGCCCGCGGATGCGCGCATCGCCGAGCCGCTCGGGCGTGAAGGCGTCCATGCGCACGCTGCCCAGCACCATCGCGGCGGCGGCGACATAGGGCAGGCTGAACTTGCCTTCGAAGGCGCTGCCGACCCGGTAGGAGCCGGTGACGTCGAGGGCGGTGCGGTATGTCGCGACCTCGATCCGCTCGATCGAGCCGGCGTCGAAGCCATGCGCTTCCTGCAGCGCCATCAGCCCGTCGAGGGCGGCGAAGGTGTGGCCGCAGCAGCCGTGATTCTTGATGGTGACGGCGCCGATATTGTAGCGCTCGCCGAGCCCGTCGGTGGCGACCGACCAGTCGACCTTACCGGACATCGCTGCCCCGAACCCCGCCGGACCCTCGAGGATGTCGAGTGCCCCGGTCAGGCCCCGGCCCGCCGCCAGTGCGGCCATCAGCCCGGTCTCGGCCGCCCGGCCGGCATGGAGCGGCTTCGACATCGCGTCGGAGCGGAAGGCCTGCTGCAGCCCGGCGGCGAAGGTACCGGCGGTGGCGATGGCGTGGGCGGTGGCGGCGGCGTCGAGGCGCAGCACGCTGGCCGCGGCGGCGGCGGCCCCGAAGCAGCCGATGGTGCCGGTGGTGTGCCAGAACCGGTAATGCGCCGGCTGCACCGCCGCACCGAGCCGCGTCGATACCTCGTAGCCGACGATGATCGCCTTCAGCAGGTCGAGGCCGGAGCGGCCGGCGACTTGCGAGGCCGCCAGCGCCGCGGCAACGGTCGGACAGCCGGGATGGTAGATCGCGTCGCGGAAGATGTCGTCGAACTCGACGGTGTGCGAGGCAGTGCCGTTGATCAGTGCGGCGGTGCGCTGGGTGGCGGCGGTGCTGAACCCGGTGCCCGGGAACGGGCCGTAGAGCCGGGCGCCGCCATGGCCGATATCCTCGCCCAGCGCCGCGATCAGCGCCTGGGCAGGAGCCTCGGTCGTGCCGGGCAGCAAGGCCGCGAACCAGTCGATCAAGGCGCGCTTGGCGTGGTGAACGATCTCGGGGGATTGCTGCCGCCCGGTCTCCTCGACGCCGTATCGTGCGAGCGTTTCCGCCAGCATCGCTCCTCCCGGCTGCTATTTCTTTGTATACACTCTACCGAGTGTTGCATGGCGCCAGGGGCCGATCAAGGGCGCCGCACTTGAAAGAGGCTGCCTTCGCCGTTGTATACCGGTGGGCGTCAGGCCGCCGCGAGGCCATAGGCGGCAATGGCATTGCCGCCGAGGATGCGGTCGCGATCGGCAGGGTCGATCCCACCCAACAATGCCTCGGTCGCCGCCCACCAGGAATCGTAGCCGCCGGCGAGATCGACCACCGGCCAGTCGCTGCCCCAGATCAGCCGTTCCGGGCCGAAACAGGCGAGGAGGTGGTCGACATAAGGGCGGAGGTCGTCGACGGTCCAGGCCTTCGCCGCCTCGGTGACGAGGCCGGACAGCTTGCACCACGCCCGGCCGTCGCGGGCGATATCGGCCATCCGGTCCGCCCAGGGCTGCATCCTGGCCGCCGATATCTTCGGCTTGGCGCCGTGGTCGATCACCACGGTGAGGTCGGGATGGCGGTCGAGGAAGCGGCGCAGCGGGTCGAGATGCACCGGCCGGACCAGCGCGTCGAACACCAGACCGCGCTCGGCCATGCGGCGCAGCGCCGGATCGAGGGCCGGCTGCAGCATCCAGTCGGGATCGGGAATGTCGTGGATCATCGGCCGCAGCCCGACCAGCAGCGGGTCCTCGGCCAGCGCATCGACCGCGGCGGCGCCGGCGGCGAGATCGCACCAGCCGACGACGCCGGCGACCAGACCGCCGCTCGCGCGCGCCACGTCCAGCATGAACCGGGTCTCGGCCTCGGTCGGCGCGGCCTGGACCAGGATGGTGCGGCGAATGCCGGCGGCGGCCAGATGCGGTTCGACATCGGCGAGGCCGAAATCGCGATAGATCGGCTTGAGATCCGGGGTCAGCCAGCCGTAATCGCCGCGCGCCAATTGCCAGACATGGTGGTGAGCATCGACGCGCGGCGGGATCATGACGGGATCGGCGCCTCCGGCGTGATCAGCCCTTCGTCGCGCAGGGCCGCCCAGAATTCGGCGGGAATGACGGCGTCGGCCAAGGCTTGGTTGGCGGAAACCTCGGCGGCGTCGCGGGCGCCGGGGATCACCGCGGCGATTGCGGGATGGGCGAGCGGGAATTGCAGCGCCGCCGCCGCCAGGGTGACACCGAAGCGGCGGCACACCGCCTCCATCGCCGCGACCCGGTCGAGAATCGCCGGCGGCGCCGGCTTGTAGTCGTAATGCGCCCCCGGCACGGCGCCGGTGGCGAGCACGCCGGAGTTGTAGGGCCCGCCCAGCACGATCGCCATGCCGCGTGCGACGCAGAGCGGCAGCAGCGCGGTCAGCGCCGACTGATCGAGCAGGGTGTAGCGCCCGGCGAGCAGCAAACCGTCGAAATCCCCCGCCGCCGCGGCGTCGAGGCAGACCTGCACCTCGTTCACCCCCAGGCCGATCGCCCCGACGGTACCTTCGTCGCGCAGCCGGGCGAGCGCGCGGTAGGCGCCGTCCATTGCCTCGGCAAAGCGGCGCGGCTGATCGTCGCCATGGGTGAAGCGGTCGATGTCGTGGATGAACACGATGTCGAGCCGGGCCATGCCGAGGCGCTGCAGACTGTCCTCGATCGAGCGCAGCGCGCCGTCATAGGAATAGTCGTACTCGACCCGGAACGGCAGGGCGCCGACATAGCCGTGCTGTACCGCCGGCGGGTCGGGCAGCGGCCGCAGCAGCCGCCCCACCTTGCTCGACAGCACGAAGGAGTCGCGCGGCACGCCGCGCAGCACCTGGCCGATGCGGTGCTCGCTGAGCCCGACACCGTAGAGCGGGGCGGTGTCGAAATAGCGGATGCCGAGGTCATACGCCCGGCGCACCGCGTCGAGCCCGACCGCCTCGTCGAGAGCGGCGTAGAGATTGCCGAGCGGCGCCCCGCCGAAGCCGAGCCGGCCGAGCGCCACCCGGCCGATGCGCCGCGCGGCGCTCATGACCGGCCACCCGCGGCCAGGGTGTCGATGCCGATGACGCCCTTGGCCAGCAGGATATTGGCGTAGAAGCGGCGGTCGCCGGTGGCGACCACCGCATAGGCAGCGCGGGCCCGCTCGTAGAAACGGAAGCGGTCGACGGTCTCGATGCCGACCGGCCTGCCTTCCACCGCGTCCAGCACCTGGCGGAAGTCGCGCACCGGGGCCGGCACCGCCAGCGGATTGTCGACCACCGCCATCACCGCCGCCGGCCGCTCGACGAAGCTGTCGAGCGGCAGCAGGGTCAGGATCGCCGCCGCCGCACGCGGAGCATCGACCCCGTCAAGCCGGATCAGCCGGCGGGCGACCGAAGCCGCCGGGAAATTGGCGTCGACCACCGCGATCTCGTCGCCATGGCCCATGGCGGCCAGCGCGTGCAGCAGGTCCGGGCCGAGCAGCGGATCGATGGTCTTCAGCATGAACCGAACGCTAGCATCGAGGTCTCGCCTTTACAAGCTGACATGTCAGTCGTAACATCCTGCGTATTCACCCGATCGGAGTGCGAGTTGAAGCTGCGCGACCAGGCTTACGAGAGCTTCCGCGATCATCTGATCGCCGAGCGCATCCGCCCGGGCCAGTTCCTGTCGCAGCGCGAGCTGGTGGCGCTCACCGGCCTGCCCCTCGGGGCGATCCGCGAGCTGGTGCCGCGGCTGGAGGCCGACGGCCTCATCGTCACCGTGCCCCAGCGCGGCATGCAGATCGCCAATGTCGATATCAAGCTGGTGCGCAACGCCTTCCACCTCCGCGCCGTCCTGGAGAAGGAGGCGGTCGCACATTTCACCCGCACGGCCGGCGACCACGAGATCGCCCGCCTGTCCGATGCCCATGCCCGCATCCTCCGCGCCGCGTCGGGCGGGGTTCCCACCGCTGCCCTGCTGGCCGAGGCCCAGGCGGTCGATTGGGGCTTTCACGACGCCCTCATCGACGCGTTGGGCAACGACCTCATCTCCAACGTCTACCGAGTCAACAGCATGAAGATCAGATTGATCGGACAGGAGCGCGCGCGGCTGACGCCGGCGGCGCTGCAGCCTGCCTTCGACGAGCATGCCGCCATCCTGGCGGCGATCCGCGACCGCGCCCCGGAACGGGCGGCCGCGGCCATGGAGAGCCACATCGCCAGCGCCCGCAACCGGGCGATGGGCGTGGCCGAGATCGAGACTGCGAGGATCGCGTCGTGAGTTCTACTCGTCCGCTTGCCGGCGTCTGGACCGCCTGCCTCACCCCCTTCGCCGCCGACGGCGCCATCGACCACGCCCGCTTCGCCGAGCATTGCAAGGCGATGATCGCCGAGGGCAGCGGCGTCAGCCTGTTCGGCACTACCGGCGAAGGCACCGCGATCTCGCCGGAGGAGCGCATCGCCGCGCTCGACCGGGTGATCGAGGCAGGGGTGGCGCCGGAGCGCATCATTCCCGGCATCGGCTTCTGCGACGTGCCGACCTCGGTGCGCGTGATCGAGCACGCGGTGCGCAAGCGCTGCGCCGCGGTGCTGATCCTGCCGCCCTTCTACATGAAGGGGGTGTCGGAGGACGGCTTGTTCCGGCACTTCGCCGAGGTGATCGAGAAGTCGGGCACCGCCGAGCTGCGCGTGCTGCTCTACAATTTCCCCGACCTCACCGGCCTCGTGCTGCCGCCGAGCCTGCTGCGGCGGCTGGCCGACCGCTATCCCGGCACGGTGATCGGCATCAAGGACAGCAGCGCCGACTGGGACTTGTCGCAGCGCTATCTCGCGGCGGCGGGCGCCGACCTGTCGGTGTTCCTCGGCGACGAGCGCAGCCTGCTCGCCAATCTGCGTCATGGCGGCGCCGGCACGATCGCCGGTCTCGCCAACGTGATCGGCCCGGCGCTGCTCAGGGTCGTCGCCGACCCGGCCAAGGCCGACGCGGTCCAGGCGCAGATTGCCGAGGTCGTGTCGGTCGTGACCGGCCACCCCTTCGTCGCCGCGTCGAAATCGATGATGGCGGCAAGGACCGGCCATGCCGGCTGGTCCAATGTCCGCGCGCCGCTCGACGCGCTGCCGGCCGAGGTGGGCAGGACCCTGATCGGGAAGATCGCGGCGATCGGACTGTAGATTCGGCGTGCAAAGCCCTCTCCCCGGGATGGGGAGAGGGAATTTATTTTTCGAAGAAGATCTTCGCGGCGAACGGCGCCATGCCGGGATTGTAGTGGCCGATGCCCGGTGCCGTCGCCAGCCGCCAGTTGAACGGCACGCCGAGCTTGGCGGCCTCGGCGCGGCAGCGGTCGAAGAAGAAATGCCCGCGGGCGAAGCGGTGGGGTCCCTGCAGCAGGGCGGCCGGCTCCTTCGGCAGGTTCGGGCTGTTGGTGTCGTTGTCCGCCTCGCCCAGCAGCACGGTGAGGTCGCGGGCGAAGAACGCTGGGATGTCCGGGGTCACCGCGGTGCCCGCGGCGCCGACCGGATAGGCCTGATCGAGCACCGGCAGGGTGTACCAGCCGGCATTGGCGGCGATCACCTGCCCGGCGCTCGGCGGCGGGGCGAACAGCATCATGCGGTGCACGAACTGGCTGCCGGCGGAATGGCCGTAGATGCGGAAGGTGCGGGCGGTGGCGCCGGCGGCGGCGCGGGCCTGCTGGAAGATCCGCTCGATGGCGCCGAAGGTCCAGGTCTCGCGCGGCTGCGGCCGGCCCTCGCCATCGACCATGTTGCCGAGATTGTACTCGTCGTTGGTCGGGTAGAGCGCCCGCGAGTAGTCCGGCACCAGCAGCAGGAAGTTGCGCGCCTCGGCCTCCGCCACCCAGGAATCGCGGTATTCGTCGGCATTGCGCGCGACACCGTGGCAGACGAACACCACCGGCCGGTCGGCGGCGAAATCGCCGGGGCGATGGTACCACACCGTCATCTCCTGGGCGGCGTCGCCGCGCGGGGCGGCAAGGGCGAAGCGCCCGGATCCGGGCGTCAGCGAGGCGGAGGACATGGCCGGCGACGGCTCCTGCTGGTTGGAAGGTCCGGACCATAGCATTATTGTCGCTGACGTCATCGGTTTGCTGCCCCTCTGCCGGGCGCTGGGTTATGATGCCGCCATGAAGCCTGCCGCCGGCCCTTCCGCCTTGATCGCCCTCGCCTTTTCCCTGGCGCTCGCTGCCGGGCCGGCCGCCGCGGCCGAGCCGTTCGAACGCGGCCAGACCGTGACCGGAATGGTGTCGCTCGGCGAGAAGCAGATCCCGCTGCCCGAGGGCGACTGGACCGTCGCCGGCACCGGCCGCACCGTCGCGGACCTCGACCGCTACGGCGCCCACGGCACCATCGAGAGCCTGGTGCTGTTCCGGCTGCGCGCCGGCGCCATCGATGCCATCGCCGAAATCAGCGCCAACAGCGTGCCGGGCGACCAGGGCTGGGGCGTGCCGGAGGACTGCACCAAGAAGGACCTGGTGCTGGCGGTGAACCGGTTCCGCTCGGCCTGGGAGGGTTCGTGCTTCGTGGTGAAGCTCAGTGCGCTGCGCTTCGACGGCGGCACGCCCAAGCCCTGGCAGGAAGCGGTCGATTTCGCCCGCGGCCATGGCTGGACGCTGCGCGGCGCCTGGGTGACCGCGGCCTTTCGCGAAAGCGACCGGCGCGACCTCGTCGACGCCCGCTTCCATTTCGATCCCGCGAGCCAGGGCTTCGCCCCGATCACCGCCGAGGGCGCGGCATCCTGGAGCCCCCAGCAGGTGCAGGCGAACAGCCTGAAGCTCGGCTATCTCGGCCAGATCTCGGCCTGGGCCGGCGGCTTCGATCGGCTGGTCGATCTCGGCCTGCGCAACCAGCTCGAGGCGGGGGCACCGTTCCCCGACCCGTTCGGCAGCCCGGCCGCGACCCTGCGCCCCGACCTCGACCGCAAGCTCCTGATGCTGGAGCGGCTGGCCAATGCCGGCGTCATTACCCCGGAGCAGCAGGGCGACCTGGAGCGCGCGGCCCTCGACGATCGGACCCAGGCGGCAGGCGAGAGCTGGCTGCCGGAATCCTTCCGCCGCAGCGCCGCGGCGCGGGTATTCGCCACCGCCGTCGATTGGGCGCTCGCCTTCGCCATGACCGCAAGTGCCCCGACCGCGACCTGGATCGCCGCCTCGATCGCCACGGTGCATTCCGGCGTCTCCCTCGGCAACAGCCGGTTCTGGGACGCCTACTGGCACGATCAGGGAGCCCGCGAGGGCGTCCGGCGGCTCGACCTCGAATACGGTACGCGTGACCTGTGAGATCCCTGCGCATGATCAGCCGGCTTCCCGTCTCGGCCTTGCTTCTCGCCCTGCTCACGCTGGGCAGTGCCGCCTCCGCCGCCGACCTGGAGATCGGCAAGAGCTATCGCCGGGTCATCGAGGCGTTCGGCAAGCAGATGCCCCTCCCCGAAGGCGAATGGCGCCTGGCCGGGCTCGGCTACGCCGTGATGCCGCCTGTCGGGGCCGCCGCGCCCAGCCGCGTCCTCGGCCAGGCGATCCTGTTCCGCGCGGGCGAGGGCCGGCTCGACGCCTTTCTCGAGCTGACCATGAACGCGGTCGGCAGCCCGGATGGCTGGGGCCTGCCGTCGGAATGCCTGCGCACCGATCTCTACATCACCATCACTCCGTACAAGTCGGGCTGGGACGGCAGCTGCCGCTTCATCACCTTCGCCACGACGGCGGCGGCCGAGGTGACCGAGCGGCCGAAGGCGTGGACCGAGGCGCTGCGCATGGCCGGGCGTGACGGGCTGCGCCTGCCGACGAGCTGGCTGCAGGTGGGCTTCCGTGCCGCCAACCGCCGCGACGTGATCGATGCCCGCTTCCATTTCGACGTCGCCGGCTTCGGCCTGCCGCCCGCCGACAGTAGCGCCTGGAGCGACGATGCCTGGAACCCGCGTCGGGTCGCCGACGATCCGCAACGCCTGACCGTGGTCCGGCAGCTTTCCGATTGGGCGGACGGCTTCGAATCCTTCGTCGATCTCGGGCTGAAGAACCGCATCGACACCGACACGGTGGCGCCGTCGCCCAATGCCGAGCGCCGTGCCGAAGGACCGCCGGCGGACGACAGCCGCCTGAAGCTGCTGCAGCGGCTGAGGGACGAGGGCCGGCTGAGCGAGCGCGACTTCGAGGTTCAGCGCGACCTGCTGGCGAAGACCGCGGCCGCAGAGGCGCTCGGCGACGCGCTGGCGAAGCCCGATGGCAGCACGGTGGCGTTCTACAAGACGCTGACCTATCGGCCGCTCGCCTCGCTCACCACCACCATGGTCGACCTGTTCTGGATCGGGCAGCCCTTCACCGCCGGCGTTCTCGCCTTCCTGCAGGTATCGGCGGCCGGGGCGAAGTCCTATTTCAACGAGCTGATCTGGGACCGCTACTTCGCCAGCGGACGCGATCGCGCCGACCTGCCGCGCACCGTCGATTTCCCGCAGGCGGCCCGAATGATGTAGCCTACCCGGGGGGCTATTTTATCGGGATCGACAGCAGCGCTTCCCACGCCTCGGGCGAGACCGCAAGGTCGCCGAGGAAGGGGAAGGACGCGACCAGCAGGTAATAGGCCACCATCATGTTGGCGGTGGTCAGCATGGCGCCCATCGCCATCTGGGTCAGCAGGTTGGCGCTGCCGAAGAACCAGATCCACACGATCGACGAGGCGAGGCCGAGGCCGATGGTCAGCCAGATCAGGCCGAGCAGCCGGCCCGACGCCGCGGTGAGCCGGCCGCTGCGATGCTCGGTCACCCGCGACAGCAGCTGGTTCGCCATGTAGAGCGCCGACGCCTCGCGCGGCGATTTCGGGTCGATCTTGACGTAGGAATCGTAGATGCCGATGAAGCGATGCGCCGCCTCCGGGCTTTCCTGGCCGCGCTGCATGGTCGGGAACTCGTCCTCGATCACCGAGCGGACATATTCCCGCACCGCCTCGCGCGTCTCCCGCGCGCTGGGGTCGGACAGCTCGGACAGCGTCTGGTCGAAATAGCCCAGCATCGCCGCCTCGCTGAACACGTGCTCGTTGGCGTCGCCGTATTTATGCGCCTGCTCGATCAGGGTGAAGGCGACGATGCCGGTGAACACCTGGGCGAGATAGGTGAACTTGAAGCCGGCGACGAAGTTGTTGAGCGCGAGCTCGGCCGCGGTCAGGTACTGGTTGACGATGTAGACGCCGAGCAGGCCGAAGAACACCCCGGTGCCGATGAAGATCGGGCCGGAGACGGCGAGCGGCTGGCTCGCCAGCCAATAGAGGATCTCCATCGCTTCACGCTTCCATCATGGTCGGGGCCATCATCGGCATGCTCAGTTCTGCAGGATGCGCAGGAACGGGTCGCGCGGCACCGCGACGTCGCTCTTGAGCGGGAACGACAGCACGACGACGAAGAACACGCAGGCCATCATCGCCGTGGTCAGCACCCCCTGCAGCAGGATCTTGGTCAACAGGGTCGGCAGGGCATAGAACCAGCCGAGCACCAGGGTCATCGCGGTCGCGAGGAACAGCGCCACGCCGACCAGCGTCCCGTTCGGCTGCAACGCCGAGTTCACCCGGCTCGCCCGGAAATCACCCACCGTCGCCATCATCCGGGTGGCCAACAGCACCGATTGCCGCGCGCGCTGGTCCTGCGGCTTGATGCCGGCATAGATCTGCATCAGCCGCTCCAGCGCCGCCGCGGCGAACGGGCTTTCCTGCCCCGAGGCCAAGGCGCCCCACTCGTCGTCGATCACCGCGCGGACATAGGAATCGATCGCCGTGCGCACGGCGTCGCGATCGGCGTCCTCGAACACGCCGGCGGAGTTCTTGAGGAATTGCAACGCGCTCGCCTCGGCCCGCACCTTGCTCTGCAGGTCGTGGTAGCTGAACCACGAGATGGTGAGCGGGAACAGGATGAAGCAGATGAAGAACGGCTCGAGGCTCTCGAAGATGAAGCCGCTTTCCAGGTTGTTCGGCTCCAGCGACGGCGGCGGGAACAGCCATTCGAACAGCATGATGCCGAGCGCCGACGCCGTGAGGCCGGCGATCAGCGTCAGCGCCAGGAGATAGGGCAGCGGCAGCCCGAGCAGGAACTCGATCATCGCGGTCAGCCTCCCCCCGTCACCGACAGCAGCCGGTCGACGCCCACCGAGAGCGGCCCGATATAGGGGTTGTTGAGGATGAAGGTGGCGTAGACAGCGGCCATGATGCAGGCCGACAGGATGGTCGCCATGCTGAACAGCGCGACCACGTTGGGATTGCCGAAGAACCACATCAGCATGAGCGAGGTCAGCGCCACCACCAGCAGGGTCAGGATCGCCAGCGGCAGCAGGTCGTCGGAGGCCAGCGCCATCCGCTGCTGCCGGATCGTCAGCACCTTGAACACCTGCTGCGACAGCCGCTCCTGGATATAGGGATCGCGTGTCTCCGGCACGTCGATCTGCAGCATCGCCCGCAGCAGGCCCTGCATCTGCGCCACGGTGTCGGGATGCTGGTCGCCGCTCTCGATCAGCGTCCTGGCCTCGTTGTCGACCGCGCTGCGGGCATAGGCGGCGACCTGCTTGCGCAGCTCCGCCGCGGCCGGGCCCTCGATCTGCGAGGCGAGCTTGTCGACGAGGCGCAGCGCCTCGGTCTCCTGCCCGACCAAGGTGATCGAGTTGGAGTATTTCAGCCCGCCCTCCACCGTCGGAAAGAACAGGAAGGACGCGAAGATCTGCGCGAGATAGACGTATTTGAAGCCGCCGAGGATGTTGTTCTCGACGAGGTCGGCCTCGAGGAAATAGCTGCGCAGCAGCAGCATGCCGGTGAGCGAGATCGCCACCCCGGTGCCGATCACCAGCCCCGCCCCCGCCCAGACCGGCAGGTCGCAGATGAAGATCATCAGCCGCGTGACGGAGTCGAGCGACAGGCCGAGCATCGACGGCACGGCCGACAGCGCGCCGCCGAACCAGCGCAGCATCTCGGCCAGCATGTCGAACACCGTCACGACAGCAGCCGGATGAACGGGGTCGGCTGCACGCCGATCACCCCGGCGAAGGGATTGTCGACCAGGGCGGCGAAATAGGTCACCCCCATGGCGGTGGCGATGATGATCCCGATCATGGCGAGCTGGAACCCGACCGAGACGTTGCCGAAGAACCAGGTGAAGACGACGCCGATCGCCATCATCGACAGCAGCAGCACCCAGGCGAGCGGCTTCGCCATGAGGAAGGACGACACCACGCGGTGGTCGCGATTGTCGAGGGCGCGCAGCATGAACTCGCGCACCTCTTGCAGCACGATGCCGTCATTGCCGATCGCCGGGTCGAGCGCCAGGACGTGCTGCACCAGCTCGTGCATCAGCTCGTCGGCCCGCGGATCCTCGCGGCCCCAGGCCAGCCCCGGCCATTCATCCACCACCACCCGCTGGGCATAGGCGTGGATCGCCTCGATCGCCGGCCTGCTGCCCGGCTGCTCCAGCCGCGTCAGCGACGCCTCCAGCAGGACGAGGGCGCGGGCCTCGCGGTCGGTGTAGCGGGCGGCGAAGGAGTAGTTGACGCCGCCCTCGATCACGATGAAGCCGAGCAGGCTGGCGAAGGTCTGGGTGAAGACGACGAACTTGAACCCGCCGCTGAGATTGTTCTCGATCAGCGTCGGCGCGCCGACCAGCCAATGCGCCACCGCGATGCCGGTGAGCGACAACAGCAGGCCGGTGCCGATCCAGATGATCAGCGCCTCGCCGATCGGCATGCTGCCGAGCCACAGCACGAAATCATGGGCGGCGGTCAGCATGGGCGGACGGCCTCGCGGCGGAGGAAGGCGGTCATCGTCCCGGCGGTCTTCATCGCGCCGGCCTCGTCGGGCGGGTGGCGCCGGCGGCGTCGCGGGCGGTGCCGTCGGAAATACCGTATTGCACATAGGGAATCGGCATCACCGCGACCGTCACGGTGGTGATGCGCGAGCCGCCGATGTCCTGCGCGTCGAGCAGGGTGCGCACGATCATGCGCTTGATCCGCGCCGACGGGCCGCCGATCTGCGCCTCGTGCAGCTTCAGGCGCTGCTCCAGCCGGATGATGTCGGCTTCGCTCAGCTCGCGCACCAGCCGGAACACCATGCGGCGGGTCGGGATCAGCGACACCCCGGTCTCGAAATCCTCCAGCCGGTATCCCGCCGCCTCCATCAGCGCGCGGAACGAGTTGGGGTCGGGCCGTCGCGCGTCGAGGACGTAATCGACGGGCGAGGCCGGGGTGAAGACGCTGCCGACCCAGCCCGCCACGGATTTGACCTTGTCCCACATCACGGTCAGCAACGGGTCGCCGGGATCCTCCACCGCCCGCGGGATGCCCGGCGGGCTCGCCGGCAGGCCGGGGGCGGCGTTGGCCGGCGCGCCATTGGTCTGCGCCACGCCGGGACCGGCGGCGAGAAGCGCGGCCACGCAGAGCAGGAGGGCGAAGAGGAGAAGGCTGCGCATCCGCCGGCCTAGCGGGTCACGATTTGCAGCGAGCGGGCGATGCGGCGCAGCTCCACCCGCTCGGGCGCGGGCAGCGCCACCATGCCGAGCTGGGCCAGCTTGCCGTCCGGGCCGACCATGCGCTCGCTGGTCAGCTCCGCCATGAATTCGGCGAGGCCGCGCACCACGCCGATGCCCTGGGCGTCGCGCATGTTCTGCCGCTTCACATAGACGAAGACCCGGCGGGTGGCGGGATAGCTGTCGTCGACGATCGAGGCGTAGGTCGGCCGGATGCCGTCGATCGCCAGCACGGTGAGGGTGGAGGCGGCCCGCGCCGGCAACTCGAACCCCAGCACCGCCAGGGCGCCCTCGGGCGCGTCCGACAGCGCCTGCGCCCGCGCCTCGGCCGTGGCGACCTCGCGCACCGGCCCGTCGCTGCGCAGCGCCACGCAGCGGGCGACCCGGTCGCGGGCGGAGAAGATCGCCCGCACCGCCGGCACGTCGCGGCAGCCGTCCTGCAGCACGGTCTCGCCGAGCAGCAGCCGCAGGTCGCTGCCGGCCTCCGGCACCACGACGTTGATCTCGACATCCGGCAGGGCGGGATCGATCTCGCGCCAGCGCTTGAACGGGTTGGCGACGAAGCGGTCGTTCTCCACGACTTCCGCCGCCAGCGCGCGGTAGAGCTGCATCGCGGTGACGCCGGTGAAGGGGCCGCCCCGGCGTCCGGCGAGGGTGACGGCGTCGATGCCGAAGCCGAGCTCGACGATGCGGTCGACCTCGTTGCGGCGGCACAGCTCGAGCTGCGACCGCCCCATCCGGCGGTCGAGCGCCAGCATGTCGGGATTGGCGGCACCAGGCCCGGCGCAGAACGACGCGAACATCGCCTCGGCGGTGCCGGTACGGATCGCCGCCGGCGGCAGGCCGTAGGTCGCCGCGACCTCCTGCGCCACGATGGCGAGATAGGGTGCGAGCGCGTCGGTCGAGACGATCTCCGTCGCCGCCCGCTCGGTGCGCGACGGCGGCGCCTGGGCGACAGCAAGCCCCGGCAACAGGACCGCGGCGATCGCGGCGAGGCGGACGACCAGTCGCGCGCCTCCGGCAATCCCGCCCCTACACCGCATCACGCGATCGAGCGATACCATTTGCGCGACCGGAACAGGCCGCTGCGCACCGGCTTGTAATCGGCCTGCGCCATCAGCTTCTTCACCCGGCGGCGCACCTCCTCGACGGCGAGCGTGCCGTTGGTGCGGGTCCGATAGAATTCCACCGCGCGCTCGAAATCGGCCTTGGACACCCGACCCTTCTTGTCGGCGAGCCCGGCGAGGAGGTCCTGCGCCGAGCGCTGCAGGTCCCGCTCCAGCGTGGCGTCCTGGCTCTCGGCGATGTCTTCCACCGTGCGGCGGCTGTCCTCCAGGCTCATGTTGAGCCGGGTGACCCCCGCTTCGAGCAGGCTTTGCTCCTGCTCGCAGGAGATGAAGCGGGCGTTGTTGAGGTGCAGCCGGACGAGGTCCGCGAGCTTGCGCTGGTCCTGTTGGCTCGGCGCGGACATCGCATAAGGGTTCGTCATCACCGAAGGTGCATCCGTCATGGCAGTGCCTGTTGGGCGGTCGACGGATGCTCGGTAGCAGGACCGATGCCTTTCCAGCACATTGGGATCCTAAGCTTAGAATTCCACGTGGACAAGTTGTCGCG